>Ga0222683_1000243_pt1 | contig 22188 bp, 22 predicted proteins | sample AntAcemetage1073_FD_179841 | JGI IMG/M metagenome (GOLD analysis project Ga0222683, IMG submission 179841) | Saline water microbial communities from Ace Lake, Antarctica - #1073 | ecosystem: Environmental > Aquatic > Non-marine Saline and Alkaline > Saline | place: Antarctica: Ace Lake... | reverse complement strand
ATATTACTGTTTTCGTATTCCCAGTTCCGGTAATAATACTACCCACCAACCAAATGTCAAGAAAAAATACGTAAATAGCGACAGCTGTCCCTATTTACTTTGCCATAATCAGTGAACGCCGAACAACTCCGAGGGTTCGATTCTTCTGCATCTGACTCACGATGTTTGCCTGGAATCGTTGTGTGGACATGGGGCAATCGATTATATGGGTGATTTCCCATCCGGAGCTCTTTAGCAGCTCAATATAATCATCGATGCGGACACTCTGACCCGCATCTTCTTCCAGAGCTGACACACCTTGAAATGCTCTCCAGTCCGCATTGAGGAATGCAATACGCGCCGAAGGTTTGGAGTGTTCTTTGGCCAGAGAAAAAAATCCCCTGAAAAATCTCAAATATTCTTTTCGAGATAGAGCTGAAATACTCTCTTTTCCGTATTGATCCGCCAGCTTCTTGAAATAAGGCGGGTCAAAAAAGACCAGGTCTGGTTTTTCCTTTCCCTTGCCTGCCCGCAGTTCTTTTGGAGGGACAGGCCACAGCAGACTTTCAGGCTTCCACAGGTAAGGCTCGATTTCCGGGCGTGTTTCAGGACGGTCGTCTAAATCAAAAGACCAGCATTTTCGATGAAACGCAAGACAGGTGTCGGCAACAACTCCACCACCGGCCATTGGATCGAAAACAAGGTCTGCCTTTTTTGTAAAGTAAAAGAGGGTATGAGCTACTAATTGGGCGGGAATCTGCCCGGGCCAGTTATCTCCAAAACGATGATCCACGTCGTTCCAATACCAGTAATCCCAGGTGCGCAGTCCCCAGTTCAAGGATTTAAACCGTTCCTGATCGCTTTTTCCGTCAAGAGCAACAGACCAGACCAGAGGCTCGGGATAGCAGTGTTCCCGGGCTGTTTCAGGAACAGAAAGTCCTTGTGCCAAAAAGCGCCGGATGGATTGAACAGAGCGTGTGTCGTTGGAATACTTCATCACTGTTAGTCTGTTTACTTTCAATCGTACTGCAATCCTGTCAGCAGGAATACCCAATCGGCTCATCAGGAGGATCTTTACTTTTAGATTCAGAGACAGGCTAATACGATCTCGATTTCGTTCGAACACTATTTCTTTATCGGCTGCTTTCCCGGCGATTTCTTCGATCTCTCTTGCGCTCAGGTCTTTAAGGTCTATCTTATAAGGATTCTTGTTAAACAGCTCAGGTTCCGACGCAGGAGACCTCTGCTCCTGCCTACCTGTGCCATGCTCAGCGCTGTATACAGGAGTCATAAACTTTTGAAACTCTTTTTCTGACGCCTCTTTGAGCTTTGCCAGCGCCCTGGTCTGGGATTTGTTTAGATGATGTTCAATAGATGCACTGCGAACTTCTTCACAAAAGTCTATGAGCAAGGGAAGGTCATTGTTGTAAAAAGACCGCCATTCCAAGGGCTTAGGGAGGTTTTTGAACATTCGTTCAACACGTCCCATAAATTTATGGGACGTCATTGCGGTCTGATCTGATATTTCGTATCCTCGATCTTTACTGCGTCTTGCAGAGTCTAATTTGTTCAGCAGTGTCTTAACCCGGTCAACAGGAGTTTTGCCCATTGTGGCATATTTTTTATCCTGAATCAGATCGGCATCGATAATTTCTACAATGGCTTCAATAGCTTCAATGACGGGGAGACCTTCACGCTGCATGTTCTCTGCAGCGGAGATACGCCTTGCCTGAAGGTCATCGACAGTAATAATCTGAGCAGGGATGGTTTCCCACTCTGTATAGTCCCGAATGGCTCGTAACCGCCGTTCTCCGGCAATGAGCTCATAACGTTTCCGGACAGGACGCACCACAATCGGCTCAATCAAACCATCTTGCTGAATGCTCGCCGCGAGTTCTTTCAGTTTATCCTCATCAAAATGCGTTCGACACTGATAAGGGGAAGGATCAATTTCTTGAAGCTGGAGAGGCTGGAATGGGCGCCGGATGCCCGCGTATATTGTTTTCTTTGGCATAGCCTGTTCTTGGAAAAAGGGCGCTGTCCTTACTTCTACTGTCTAAAACCCCCAACATATTGGAGGATATAAACAACCTCGGCCAGGCCGATTCTACCGTCTCCGTTGACATCTGCACCTGATGTTTCATAATCGGACCGGATCCCCGTCGGATTCATTCCGGCGACTACCTGCAGGGCAAGGATTGCATCAGTGAGGTTCACCTTGACATCGCCATTGATATCGCCCTTCCGGAGCGTACCGATGAAGATATTCTCCGTAACGGCATCCGCATACCCTTTCAGGTATGTTACACCGGAGTAAATGTAGCCGGGATGCGCTACTGTAATCGTCACCACATCCCCGTCCACCACGTTGGGAACCCAGAAGGTCCCGTCAGCCAGCGTGGCTGTTCCACCGCCCTGACCGTAATTGACTGAATAGGTCTGCCCCTTGTTGCTCGCAGCCTTGATAACTGCGCCGGCCAGAGGTAAAATCGCGTCGCTCACCACCATTCCGGTAATGAGGCCGTTGCCAGCAGTTACCACCATGTTGTCAAGATTGCTCTGGGTGAAGAGGGTAAGCGGAACACCTGCCACATTTGCGCCCAAATTGAAGCCGCCCGTGTAGGCCGTCACATACCCCTCTTGGGTGATTTTGAGGTTCATGTTGACATCCCGGGGCAGATTGCCGAGCAGGTAGCCCCTCGTTGCATCCGAGGTCGAGGACTTCGCCGGGTAACGGTCTATCTCGACCAGCGCCCCATCGAGGGCGACACCTGCGGCATCATAGACTGCCCCGCTTAAGGAGATGTCATACGCGGGCGCCCCGGTGTAGACAGAGCCTTCGTTCACCGCCCCGCCAAATGTGTGGAACGTCCGCCAGGCTGGTGAGCGGTTGGCCTTCGCTGCGGTGACGGTCACGATGTCCTCGTCGTCCACGTTTAGGACATAGTAGCGGCCGTTTCCGTAGGTGGCAGTTCCGCCGAGATTCCCTAGAGGATCCCGGTAGGTCACAGTATAACCGGAGGCCGGATGGTTGGTGCTGGTCGCAGTAACGACCGCACCGCCGACACGCCCACCGCTGCCGAACTGTTGATCGAGAACGCGGCCCGTAATCAGGCCCTTGCCGGTCTCCAGGCTGAAGCCGTTCAGATCCGCATCCGTCGGTAAATTGTAGGTTCCCATATCCACCGAGGCCGAAGCCCCGCTAAAGGCCAGATCTCCAGTGTAAACATCCGGAAGGCCCGTCGTCTGGAATCTCAGATAGAAACTCTGCCCCGCCGCGATGTTGTAGATCGTAAAACTCCCGTTGCCGTCGGTCGCCGTCGATTGGGGGGAATCGCTTCCCAGCAGATCGACGGTAACGCCTTCAAGCGCAGTAGCGCCCGTCCAGTCGTAAACAGTCCCGGCCACCGAAACTATCGGGGTCATCAGCCAGATCTTGCCGTCGGAAACGAATGCGATCGAACCGCCGTCCGGACTCCAGACCGGCCATTCGTCATCGGTTGCGGTATTCTCGACGAAAACCGTTTCTGCCGCAGTGTCAAATATCGCTATATCGGATACATCATAGAAATTTTTAACAAATGCGATAGTGTCGCCATCCGGATTCCAGCCGGGCTGTGCAGGTGTGTCAAACTGGCCTGAAGTCGGAATATTCAGGACCTGATAGTTCGTTCCTGCATCGCTCATTGTTTGAATACCAATGGGCCAGCGGTCGTATGCCAGTTTGTTCGTGGCACCATTCCAGGAGATTTTATAGATATCCCCCATCGGTTTTTCCTCCTCGGGCGTCGGCACAATCTGCGTCACCGTCCCCGTGGAAAGCCGGTAACTGTAAAATTTGTAATAGCCGCCATCCGGGCCGAATGACACAAACATGATCCGACCATCGTCCAGCCACTGGGTAAACTTGATTTCAGATTCCCAGAACTGATCCTCCTGATTCTGTGAATCACCAAGGGTCAGGGGCAGAATCATCTGGCCTGTACCGTCAGAATTAATGGAGTACAGGAAATACGCATTTTCCCAAATGGTAAGTGCCGGATCTGTGTCCTTCAGGATATAGGCGATCCTCGTCCCGTCCGGACTCCATGAAGGATATAGGGCAGCCTGATAGCCGGTAAATGTTGTAAGCTGAGTCAGATCCGATCCGTCGCGATTGACAACCCAGATGTTGTCCACGCCGCTCAGGTTGGAGGTAAAGGCGATTTTCTGGCCGTCCGGGCTCCAGGCCGGATGATTGTCCGTCCCCGTACCTGTCGTAACAGCGGTTCGCGGATAGAGAAGGGGCATCTGGAACGACACGTTGATCATCGACATGTTATCGAAGCCGTCCTCCGTGATAAGGTTGTAATAATACTGGCCTCCACCGAGGGTGGGTCCGTCGTAAACCACCGATGTCCCGGTCAGGTCATCGATCTCCCATATCCGATTGTAGTTGGCGTCATTCACTTCCAGTCTGTAACTGTAGCCCTCTCCGGCGCTTTCCCAGGAGAAGGTGAGCGGCCGCGTCGCGATGGAATCGGCAATTGGTGTCAGGCTGGCCTGAGGCGGCGCATTAACAAAGGAGTTCACCCGGAAGGTCTGGATTTCCGGCGATATTCCTGCCGGACCACTATAGCTGATCGTAAAGAAGTAATCCAGAGGCGGCATCGGTTCTGTGGCCCACTGGGGGTTGAGGTTCGGATCGAACTCATCTTGACTCCAGGAATGCCATCGCCCTGCCGCATTATCATGATAAAGGCTGATACCCTCGGCCTGCAGACCCGGGCCTTTTACATTGACGCCGCTGACCGTGATCCCCGAGGCAGCATCCGGATCTCCAACCGCGAGGCTTACCCAGTAAGGGTAGGAACTATCGGAGTACATCTGGTGGCCACTGCTCGCCCAGACGTCGAACAGCTTTTGATTGCCGTAGAGCATCCAAACACCGCTTCCCTTGTAGAAATACAGGGTATCTTTCTCGCCGTCGCCCCAGGTCAGTGCGATCGCAGCATAGTCCCCCGCGCCCAGAATGCTGTCGATAGTCCAGGTGGTCGTTCCATATTCTTTCCAATCCGCCTGTGCCTCAGCGACAAACGTGGTCTTGTCCTCGCCGCTGTCAAGATAGCTGTCGGAGATGTATAACGCGAATCCGGTTTCCGGGCTGAAATCGCCGGCATTGAACCTGGCCATGGCCGCCTCGAATCGGGACTGGATCATTGCCGCCTCTGGGTGGACCGAAGTGAACATACCTCCGCTCTTAACTCCCACACCTATGCCCGCCGAACCCCACATGTCACTATCGCTAAATTCACTGTACCCAAATATCGCTGTATTCCCATCCTCACTGGCGGTACCGGTAATGGTGTCTGTCTCTCCATCCCCCACATCAAAAGTCAGCGTAAATGTTCCATCGCCCAAAACCGTATATGTGCCGATTACAGTGCCGCTATCAGTGGATTGCGTCGTTATAAATTTGTTCGACCTGACCAAATCCGAACCCAGGTTAAGCTCCACTTCGGTTATCTCGCGATTCAATATAGATTCGTTAAAAGACGATGTGACAGTACCTTTCCCATCAAAGGTGACAGTTGCCTTCATGAGTGACTGCTCATCACTCGCACCCCATCCTCCATTAGGATCATCACGGTGAAAGCCACTATCAAAATCGTATATTACGTAGGTTCCGTCAAGACTGGCGAGAGTAAAGCCGCTACCTTTCTTAACCCCCACACCGATACCCACAGAACCCCACATGTCACTATCGCTAAATTCACTGTACCCGAATATTGCTGTATTCCCATCCTCACTGGCGGTACCGGTAATGGTGTCTGTCTCTCCATCCCCCAGATCAAAAGTCAGCATAAATGTCCCATCGTCTGAAATCAAATATGTGCCGTCTACACTGCCGCTATCATCAGAGCGTTGCGTCGTTATAAATTTGTTCGACCTGACCAAATCCGAACCCAGGTTAGGATCCACTTCGGTTATCTCGCGATTCAATATAAATTCGTTAAAAGACGATGTGACAGCACCTTCCCCATTAAAGGTGACAGTTGCCTTCATGAGTGACTGCTCATCACTCGCACCCCATCCTCCATTAGGATCATTGTGGTGAAAGCCACTATCAAAATCGTGTATTACGTAGGTTCCGTTGAGACTGGCGAGAGTAAAGCCGCTACCCGCCGATGCCGAAGACGCCAGAAAGGGAATTAACAACAAAATGGCCAGGACAATTACGCCGGCTATTTTTATTTTCTTCATCACACACCTCCGATATTTGATCGTAAGTTTTATACCACAAAAAGTCAGGTTTTATGCCCAAAAGTGAGCTTACTTTGGGTGTAGCACAGCTCATAATAAATCGAATTAAATCTAATTGCAATGAAAAATTTCACTCCCACATTGTGAAATGCCTCACAACTGTGAGGTCAGGTTCTCATTCGTGATCTCTACCGAGAGAAGGGCCAAAAAAGGGCGCTATATTTCTCCCAGCGGTACCATCGCAGTTCCAGATTACAAAACCAGAAACCTCCTGAGAGCTGCTGTTATTTCCTCCTGATAGGCGCTTTCAAGCATACCGATTCGAAAATCCAAAAAGGGCTTTTCAACAGTGTAAATCAACTGGCAAAATGTTATAGATTCCTTTTTAAGGCTATTAGCTGCGGATGGACTTATCCATACATCGGTTGGATATTTCTTTCTCTGTTTCCGATCCTGCAAAGGAATCCCAGTAACAAAAGGATATGCGGCTATTTGATTTACCGCATCCGGGGAAACAATAATATAGGGTCTATTGGTCTTTGATCTGTCTGTTGGTTGAGAAGGTTCACTCGAACGAGATGAAGCTTGTTGCCGGACATTCCATATTTCAAATCGATTCATAGGTTTTGTAATTTAACCCCCTCTTTTCCGATTTGAACAAAATCACGATCATTAGAATAATCTTCAGCCATTTCTCGGAGCTCCATGTCCTGAAATCGCTGCTTAACCAGTTCAATTCCGTACCTCACAGCCTCGCTCTTGTCTTTAAACAACTTTTCCCTGACTATGGAATCAATGAATTCGTTTTGCTCTAAGCTCAAAGAGAATTGTTTTTTTACATAAGGCATAATTTTACTTCCCGATAATTTCTTGCAGAAAAACTGTTTCGGCCTGTTCGAGGGACAGACCCTACAAAAAATCTACCAATTGGCATGCCACACGATACGCTAAAAAGCAAGCTGTTTTTGTTGCCCGTATGCCTGGGGTCACATCTTAAATATTAAGTATTCGCCTCTTGATCTCTTCAAACTTGGTTCTCAGGTGCTTATCTTGCTCCGCTGATGTTGGAATTCGGCGTTTCCACGATGAGGTGGTAGTGGGTGGTCATGAGGCAATAGGCATGGATCACGATGGTAAAGCGGCCTACTGTCTTCAAACTCCGTCTGTCAATACTTAATATTTAAGATGTGACCCACTATCTTTTTCGAGGTGCTGAGAGATGAGTACCTTTATCAAGGACTGGCGGGGGACGCCGAGCCTTTTGGCTTCCCTGTCCAGGGAATGAATCATCCAGAGAGGAAAGTCTACATTGACCCGCTTTTGCTCCTGCGCCGGACGACGCGCCTTTGACAGATCCAGGTACTTTGTGATCTCTTCACCTGAATCAAATTTCTTTTCGAACTCTTTAGCCTTCATAAAGTTCAATCTCCTCCTTCCGGGACCGACGGACCGAGATAATTCTAATATGATCGTCTCGCCGGGTAATGATTCCCGACCAGTGATTGTCAACGATTTTGCCGATGACCACGCAACGCGGTTCATCAGCGGTATGAGCGGGGATCTCGATCAGGTCCGGATCATCCCAAAGGGTCTGTGCCTCGGTGAAGTCGATCCCATGCTTTTGCTTGTTTGAATCGTTTTTTTTCTGGTCGAATTCAAATTTCATGGTATAAATACTATACCGATCAGGCATAGTTTGTCAACCATGTGTTTCGGGTTATCTTGGAGGATTCGAACGTCCAGCGTCAGCGAAGCGGGATGGCTTGGGGTCACATCTTAAATATTAAGTATTCGCCTCTTGATCTCATCAAACTTGGTTCTCAGGTGTTTATCGTGCTCCAGGGAACGAACAACCTTATTGCACGTCAGCGTCACCGCTGCTCCTGAGATGCAACCAAATTGCTGGCCTAGCAGGGCATTGGTGACACCGCAGAGTTCACGAGAAAGATATATCGCATGTTCCCGGGCTTGGTTGTTCTTCATCCTTTTTCCAGTGATCATCGCTGCCTCGCATCCATAGATGGTGCTTGCGATTATAATACGTGGCATAGCTTACGTTGAGCCACTGAATGGCACTGCTGATGTTGGAATTCGGCGTCTCCACGATGAGGTGGTAGTGGGTGGTCATGAGGCAATAGGCATGGATCACGATGGTAAAGCGGCCTACTGCCTTCAAATTCCGCCTGTCAATACTTAATATTTAAGATGTGACCCCCTATGATGGATTACCTCAATCTTGCCACCTTCTGCAGGATGTAAAGCACTTCTTCCATGCCGATTTTCCTGTCGCCATTGACGTCTGCCCCGGATGACGCATAGTCGGAGCAAATAACCGCAGGATTCATTCCAGACATCACCTGCAGTGCCAAAATCGCATCGGCTATGGTATCGCTATGACTTACGCCACGTAAAGGCCATAGGGGCATAAGTAATTTTTTCGTGCTGCCTCTATGGTAAAATAGGTAAAATAGGGACAGCGCCCTTTTATTCATTTCGGGGCCTCCCCCGTGGTCGAACTTTGAGCGATCTTCCTACTACCGCCTCAATACCCTTTCTGAAATCCTCATCTCCGCAGGGCCTGCCCGACATGACATTCCTCCTCAGCCGCTCTACGATTTCCGCCGATTCATCATCCCTCAAATACCTGGACCAGTCATCAATCTCGTCACAGAGATGACAGGTGTCTGATAGAATGCCATCCGGCACTATTCCACAATGGCCTCGCGCGCTCGACCATGTATAGTCTTCCGGCTCCGGCACTATCCCCGCACGTACGGGATTGTTCTCCACATAGCGAATCGCGGCGTAGAGGTGCCTGTCATCAAGAACACTTGAATAATAACGGCCTTGCCAGAGGTGCCCGGTTACTCCCTTCTTTCGATTGTAATACTGTGAGTAACGCATATGGAGGGTGTTAAAAGTTCGGGCAAGCGAGTTGTCATTACGGGGAACACACACAAAATGAACATGATTGCTCATCAAACAGTACGACCAGATATCCAGCGAATACTTCTCGGAGTATTCCTTGAGCCATTCAAGATATTTCCGGTAATCCGCATCAGATTCAAAAACGGTCTGCCGGTAGTTCCCCCTCTGGGTTACATGGTATGGATAATCTTTGGCAATGATTCGTGCGACGCGTGGCATGGACTGACAATACAATTGTAACTATCAACCTGTCAATAAAAAAGGGCGCTGTCCCTATTTTATCCTTATTGACAACTTGTCGAATTCCGTAGTAAAAATTTTGAATGCGAATGTGTGAAAAAGGCTTTACTCTCCTCGAGGTCATGATTGCCATGGCCATCCTTGCCATAACGCTCGTTGTGGTTTTTCAATCTCAATCCCAGAGTATATCCATGGCGGGCGGGGCAAGGTTTGAAACCACGGCTGCCCTCCTCGCCCAGAGCAGAATGGCTGAAATCGAGGCGGCGAATCCGGAAGAAATCGCCTCAGACAGCGGGAATTTCGGCGATGATTTCCCCGATTATTCATGGCAGGTGGATGTGACGGAAACGGAATTCGAGCAGTTGAAAAAGGTTGAGGTAACGGTTGTAAATGAAAAAATGACGTCGAATAATTCTTACCGGCTTGTGCTTTACAGGGTGCTTTAATAGGGACAGCGCCCTTTTTTACAATGATGATTTTTCAAAGGCAAACGATAAAATGCTGAACAAAAAGGGCGCTGTCCCTATTAAAAGCGGTTTCACACTGATTGAGATTCTGATCGCCATTTTCATACTGGGGACGGTGCTGACGACGGTCTATGCCGCGTATACGGGGACTTTCAGGATTGTTAAGGATACACAGTACACCGATGACATCTACAGCATGGCCAGACGCGCCATGAAGAGAATGACGGTTGATCTGGAATCCGTTTGCAGCTACCGGGACTCCTTCAAGTTTGCCACCGGAGAGATTGAGAAAGAAGATTTCATGGAACTGTCATTCCTCTCGTCCGCCCATCTGGACTTTTATGATGAGAGGTCTTCAGGCATTGCCTCTATAAGCTACTTTATTGTGGAGGACAGTGAAAAAGAGGGCTACGTCCTGAAACGGAAGGACGAGCTGTACCGGGACAAGGCAGAAGGGGCAGAGGAGAAGATCTCGAGGGAGGGGGGATACATCCTCTGCGACAGACTGCAATCCCTGATATACAAGTTCTATGACGGCGGCGGAGAGGAATACGATTTCTGGGATTCCGAATCCGATCTGAAGACCCAGAATGGCAAAGCGCCGACTGTTGTGTCCATACAGATGAATTTCACGGATCCCGATGATAAAGACAGGCCTTACAGGTTTATGACAAAGGTGTTTCTGCCGGTACAGCAGGGCAACAAATGAAGAAAATCCTCCTCAATGAAAGGGGTGTGGCATTGATAATTGTAATTATGATGATCAGTGTCATTATCGCCGTGACGCTTCACCTGAATATCTTATCGAGATCCGGGATATACGAAGCCGCAAATCTTGGCGACGGCATCAAGGCCACTTATATAGCTAAATCAGGATTTTACGCAGGTGAAGCGCTCCTGCGTGAGGACAAGAACAGCTTCGATTTCCTGAATGAAGACTGGGCCAGATCAGAGGAGCTTTCCGCCGGTTCATCTGCTTTCTTTGACGCGGGGCGTTTCGAGTTGAATATCGAGGATCAATCCGGTAAAATTCCGATCAATAAGCTTGTGGACGGCAATAAATACAACGGCAAACTCAAGGATCTGCTGACAAGGTTTCTGCTCCTGCCGGAATTCGACATGGATGAGCAACAGGTCCGCGATATCGTGGACGCTATCAAAGACTGGATCGATGAAGACGACGAGCCAACCGGTTTCGGCGCCGAGAATATATACTATGAGGGGCTGGAAGAGCCGTATGCGTGCAAAAACGCCCCCCTGGATTGTATTGATGAGATTTTAATGGTAAAGGGCATTGCCGGAGATTTGTATTACGGGACGGACGAGAAACCCGGAATCGCAAAGTATCTTACTGTATATGGCGAAGGGAAGATTAATATAAACACCGCACCCAAAACGGTGTTGAGTGCGCTTGCCGAGGGAATCACCGATGAAATGGTTTCCAATATGGATGAATACAGACGTGACGAGGAAAACGATCTCTCCGGTTCGTTATGGTACAGAAAGGTACAGGGCATGGACGGCATAACTATTGATCCCGAACTGATAACCGCAAAGAGCAATATATTCAGGATTAGATCCACCGGTTATCTGAATGGTATCAGCAGAAGCGTAAGCGGAACAATCGAAAGACAGAACAACAACAAGACAGTAAGGATACTGTCCTGGAAGGTGGATTAATGCCGGAAAAGATTCTGGGCCTCGATATCGGCAGGAGCAGCATAAAGGCGGTTCGGGTTACGGCCGGCATCAGAGGGCACGAAGTTACCGATGTGTCACTTGTTGAGATCGATGAAGCGGGCGGCGTTGAAGGTGCCCTGAAAAAACTGTTTGAAACCGACACATTCAGAAACAGTGTGTGCGCAACCGCGCTTCCCTCTGAGAGTTTTTCCTTCCGCAACATAAAGCTTCCATTTAAAGACAGAAAAAAGATTGACAAGATCATCGCTTACGAGCTTGAACCGCTTATCCCCTATTCTGCCGAAGATGTTCTCATAGATTATACGATTCTGGACCGGCGGGGACAATCAGGAATATTCGCGGCTGCGGTTCCCGAATCCACTGTCGGCAATTTGATCAGGAGCCTTGACGAATACCATGTGGAGGCATCGGTAATCGATATAGATGCCGTTCCTGCCGTTTCAAAACTGACAGCCGGCGAGGGTTGCGGCCTCCTTCTCGACATCGGACACAAAGATACCACCGGTGTGCTGTTCAGAGAGGGCCGGATATTTCACATAAGGCATTTCTCCTTCGGTGGGGCGAGCATTACCGGGGCGTTGGCGAATGCGCTGAAAATAGAGTTTCCGGAGGCCGAAGCGAAAAAAAGAGCGGGTGATACAGATGAAGCCGGGGTGAAAATTTCGGCGGTGTGCCGGAAATTCTTTTCTGAGGTGAAAAACACCCTGGGATTCCTGCGGTTGAAGGGCGAGCTTGAAGAATCGCCCGCGGGAATATTCCTGACCGGAGGAGGAGCGCTCTACCGGCCCCTCGCGGGTGAAATGGAGGCATTTTTCTCCCTTCCGGTGGAGACGATTGACAGCTCGGCCGCGGAAGATATCAGCATAAAGGAGGGGGTCGCCAACAATTTGAAACCCATGCTGATGAATCAGGCCCTCGCTCTCGCAATCAGGGAGACAAAGAAGGGCGCGGGTTTTAACTTTGCGAGGGGAAAATTCGGACCGAAAAGAGTATATGAGAAATTCCGGAAAGATTTCAGGTGGGTGGCGGCGCTTGCCCTCATAATTCTTTGTGTTTTCGGAATTGATCTGTACATGGACTATCACTACAGCGAGGCGCGTCTAAACGGTTTGAAGAGTGAAATAACATCCGTTTTCAAAAAGACCTGCCCCGAAGTCACAAGAATAGTCGATCCAGTCCAGCAGCTCAAAGTGAAAATCGCGAGGGAGCAGAAATCCTCTGCCGGATTGAGCGGCAACGGATTCGGGATAAGGACGCTGGATATCCTGAAAGATATTTCCCGGCTTATTCCAGAATCCACAGAGATTCTTATTACGAGTTTCACATTTGACGGGGAAACGGTGAAGATCAAGGGCGAAACCGACAACTTTAACAGCGTCGACGGGATAAAAAACAGTCTCGGCAAATCAGCCTCTTTTAAAAATGTTACAATAAGCTCGGCCAGTCTCATCAAGAAAGGGAGCCGGGTCGGATTTGATTTGAGGATAAGTGTAAAAGGATAGATAAAAATCAATGGCGATGGATTTTTGGACGAAATTTAAATTTAAGCTGACAAAGCGGGAGAGATATTATGTCTCCGCGGGCATTGCCCTGGTTGCCCTTTTTATTGTCTTCCAGTTTGCACTGTTCCCTTTTCTCGACGCAAAGGAAAAGACCATGCACTCTGTTCAGGCAAAGGAGAAGATCTTAAAAGAGCTTCTCTCTCTCAGTTCGGAGTATGTGACACTTAAAGAAAATTCGGTGGATATCGAAAGAACGCTTGTCCTCAGGTCCAAAGATTTTACACTGTTTTCCTTTCTGGAAAAACAGGCGGGGCGAAGTGGGATAAAACCAAACATAAAATATATGAAACCCTCCACTTCAACGGACAAGGGCCCATACAGTGAGGCATCCGTGGAGATGAAACTGGAAAACATCACACTGAAGCAACTCATCGAATATCTGCACCTCGTGGAGTCGCAGGAAAATCTGGTCAGGATCAAAAGGATTTCGATAAAACAGAGCAAGGGAAGTTCAGAATACCTGACTGTTTTGGCGCAGCTTGTGACATATGTGAAAGATTAGAAGAAAGACAGTTACCAGTTAACCGTTAACCGTTAACTGTTAACCGGAAACTGTAACAACTATGAAAACAAAAAAATGGATTGCATATACGTTATACGGCATACTGATTACTGTTGTCTTACTGTATTTGCGCTTCCCTTCAGACAGCGCGGGAAAGTATATCATATCAATTGTCGAGGGTTACAACCCGAACGTTGTCCTTCTGATCGATTCTGTGAAACCCTGTCTGCTGCCGGGTATAAGGCTGGACAACATTAAAATCGGCCTCAGGGACAAACCGGATCTGATCTTAAAGATGAGCGCCTTAAAGCTGCGGCCGGCCATTATAAACCTCTTCTCCGGCAGACTGACACTGCTTTTGAATGCGGATGCATACGAAGGACATATAAAGGCGGATATAGGTTTCACAAACCGTTTTTCATGTAAAGGACCTGTCGGAATAAAGGCTGGATTCAATGACATCAGTCTCGGAAAGTGTTCCTCCATCAAAGCAGCAACAGGCCGCGAGGTTGACGGCAGGCTTGGGGGAACCATGTCGTATAATGGAAAATGGAACAGGATCATCAGCGGCACAGGCAAAGCAAACATCGCTCTTCTTGACGGAAACGTACAGCTTTTGGGAGACATATTCGGCCTCGATGAGGTGAATTTTGATAAAATGGAGGCGGATGTGACTCTCAAAAATCGCACCCTGAAAATAAACAGTTTGAAGATGGCGGGAAGACAGTTGAGCGGGTCTTTCAACGGAGACATATCGTTGAAAGAAAACATCATGCAGAGCAGGCTCGCCATAAAAGGTAATGTGGAAGTCCCTGCCTTGGACAGAAACTTTTCAACTACGCTGACCGGAACAGTGTCCAAACCTGTCCCGAGGTTTAAGTAACAGTTTACGGTTTATAGTTTACAGTTATCGGTTCACGGTTGAAAAACAGAAGGTAGAAGAAATTGCTGTAACCAGTTAATATTATGACAACAAGATATCGTACAATAGTTATCCTCATAGCAATTACCGTACTGGCATATCTGTCTGTGGATATCTTTTACAGGGCGGTTAACGCAAGACTTGCCGGCGTCAAAACCGGGATAACTGTTACTAAAAAGGCGGATATTCAGGTTGTAAAAAAACAACCTCTGAATTTCTACAACGTGATTTCTGAAAGAAACCTGTTCGGCTCAATCGATAAAGTCGCGGGGGAAAGATATATTGATGTTGATGAACTGGAATCAACGAAACTGAATCTGGCCCTTCTTGGAACTGTTTCCGGAACAGGAAAATTCGATTGCGCCGTTATCGAGGAAAAGGACAAAAGGAAACAGGGACTTTTCAAGACGGGAGATACAGTTGCCTCCGCCACCGTCGTCAGGATAATGCGCGGCGTGGTCGTATTGCGCGTGGACGGCAGGGATGAGATATTGGCAATGGATAAACCCGGTAAAGACAGGGGGGACTCGGGGAAGCCAACTTCCGGTGCCGGAAGTTCCGTAGTCGTGAATAAAGCCGAGATAAACGAAGCACTGAAAGACATGAGCAAGATCCTTTCTCAGGCTAGAATTCGACCATATTTCTCCGCTGGAAAATCTAATGGCTTTATAATAAGCAGCATAAAATCCGGGAGCATCTTTCAGAAAATGGGCATGCAAAACGGGGATATCATACAGAGTGTTAACGACCGGCCTATTAAGAGCCCGGACGAGATGCTGAAGCTGTACAACAGTCTAAAATCCGGCTCCTCTATAAACCTTAATATCAAAAGAAGAGGCCGGCAGGAAGAACTGAAGTATATATTCAGGTAACTACCAGTTTACGGTTCACAGTTCGCGGTTTACGGCAACTGGCAACCGGTAACTGGTAACTGTGAACCGTGAACCGTAAACTGTAAACCGTTATTCATGTATACATCATATTTCGACTTAAAAGAAAATCCGTTTAATTTGACTCCGGATCCGAGGTATCTTTTTCTGAGTTCCCAGCACAGTGAAGCGCTGAATCACCTGATCTACGGCATAAATGAAAAAAAAGGATTCATGGTGATTACCGGCGGAATCGGAACAGGCAAGACCACCATCTGCAGGAAACTGCTTTCCGTCCTGGATCAATCGATTGACAGCGCCCTGATCTTCAACCCCGCTCTCTCAGAGATGGAGCTCCTGGCAACTATAAACCATGAGTTTGGAGTCAAATTAGAGAGAGGAAGGCCCACGAGAAAGCGCCATATCAGCGCCTTGAATGCATTTCTTCTGAAAAACTTCTCCGAGGGGAGAAACGCAGTCTTGCTTATCGATGAGGCCCAAAACCTTTCCCGCGGCGTGCTGGAACAGATACGAATGCTGTCCAACCTCGAAACCGAAAGGGAAAAACTGCTTCAGATAGTGCTCATCGGACAACTGGAATTGGAGGAACTTCTGACGTCACCATCTCTGAAACAACTCAACGAGAGGATTACAGTGAGGTACAACTTAACCCCATTTAATCGTCGCCAGGAAGAAGACTATATAAAACACAGATTGGCGGTAGCCGGTGGAGACAATGGATTTCCCCGGTTTTCCAGTTGGGCCTGCAGAAAGATTCACAGCTATTCCAAAGGCATCCCCCGGCGAGTAAATGCCATCTGTGACAGGGCGCTGCTCATCGCGTACAGCGAGGATTCCGACACAATCAGCGGGAAACTTATAAGCAAGGCGGTGTCTGATATCGGCGGCAGCTACCTCACAGATAAAACAAACTCACGAAGGGAAAGAGAGCGCCTTTTGCTCCTCGCTGCCCTGATTGCAAGTATCCTTCTTCTGCTCGCAGTCACGGTAAACAGAGAAGCTGTTTTTGATTTTTTCTCGAATACAGATTTTTTAAAGTGGGATAGATGAGTCATATAGATAACGCCCTTAAAAAGGCTCAGAAAGAAAAAGATAATATCTATCGGCGTTACAATCGCATAAAGCCTGTGGCAACCCGCAAAAATAATACCGGCCACAGGGTTGGACTGATAATCGTTGCGGCTGTTGCGCTGATATCCCTCGGCGCGATCGTACTTCTGGTGTTTGAAAACAACGCGCGTGACATGAAAGAGGTTGTAATCCCACACGGAAATGTCGTGGCCGAGCAGGTGTCAACATTACGACAGGAAACGGGGACCAGCGCACGGAAACCGGGCGGTCGGGTAGTTACAACTGACGAAAGCGGGGCCGAACCGGACATCTTCGAAAAAGCCGGGCAAGGGGCATCCGATGCGGATAATCTGTACAAAGCGGCCCTGGACTGGTATCGGAAGGGCGACTTGGATAAGGCGGGTGAGGGGTATAAAAAAGTCCTGAGCACTGAGCCGGAGCATGTCTTTGCCCTGAACAATCTCGGAGTCATTTACATGAGCCGAAAGGAAAACAAAGCGGCTGCGGATATGTTCATGAAGGCCATAGACCTGAAGGCTGACTATGTTGATCCATACTACAACCTGGCATGCCTCTACTCCCTGTCGGGGAATATTTCAAAGAGCTTCTATTATCTGAAGATGGCTGTCTCGATAAATAATAGTGTGAAAAACTGGGCGAAAGATGATAAGGACTTGGACAAACTGAGGATATCGGAAGCATACAAGAAGGTTATGGAATGATCTTGATATGAAACTATTATTGGAAAAAACTCTGTTATCGGCTGTTCTGATCGTATGTATGATCCTGCTTCTGCTCCCCGCAAACACAATGGGCGCGCGGGTAACGGGTGATGAAAAGCTCGTTACAACCGGCAAGGAAGCTGGCAGCCCGGCAAAAAAATCCCCCAAAATTTCGCCTGTCAGGAAAACCGAAGAAAAGAAAATGCCGGCAAAGAAGAAAGCCGAACCAGGCAAAGAAGAGGTTAGATACGTCACTATAGATTTTGATGATGTGGATATAAGGGTATTCATCAAATTTATCAGCGAATTGACGGGCAGCAATTTCGTGATCGACAGGAGGGTTAAAGGAAAGGTTACTATAATCTCCCCGAAAAAAATCTCAGTTAAAGAGGCCTACAAGGTATTTGAATCGGTGCTGGACGTGCATGGATTCAGCGTTGTGCCGGCCGGGGATATTATAAAAATAGTGCCTTCAAAAGACGCGAGGACAAAAAACATTGAAACCCGTCTGAAAAGTGGCGCTATAACCCCGGAAGACAAGGTTGTAACGCAGATCATTTCCCTGAACTACGCAAGCCCTGATGAGCTGAAAAAGGTTTTAGCGCCGCTGATATCTAAATCAAGCGTTATCCTGTCTTATATCCCAACGGGAATGCTTATCGTAACTGACCTGCTTTCCAACATAAAAAGACTTATCAAAATAGTAAGCGCCCTGGACATCGAGGGAATAGAGGAACAGATTTCCGTCATACCGCTGGAGCGCGCTTCTTCCACGGAAATTGCCAAATCGCTGGATCAGATATTCCAGAAGACGGCCAGGCAAAAAAAAGGCTCTATCGCGTCCACCATAAAGATTGTGGCTGACGAACGCACAAACACTATAATAACTCTGGCCAGCGAAAATGACACCTCACGCATAAAGCAGCTCATAAAACTCCTCGACAAGGATGTCCCGAGAGGAGAAGAAAGGCTGCGTGTTTACCGCCTTGAGAACGCGGATGCCGAAGAGCTGTCAGAGGTGCTGATGAACATCCCGTCAAAGGGCACTAAAAATACACAGAAAGGGAAAACTCCCCTGCTCTCAAAAGACATAAGCATCGTGCCGGACAAGGCCACAAACAGCCTCATCATCACTGCGGAGAGGGATGACTACAAGGTACTCGAGGGCGTGATCAAGCAGCTCGATGTTCCCCGTCCAATGGTATATATCGAAGCGCTTATCATGGAAGTTAATGTGGACAAGGACTTTAATCTCGGCGTACAATGGCAGGGAGGAGAACAATTTCACAGTGGCAGCGACAAGGCTTATGTGGGCGGTTTTAAGGGTGCCGAGATAATGCCTACAATAAATGCAACGACTGGAGTAGTTTCTTATGGGAGTGGGTTGTCTCTTGGTGTATTAGGCGGAACAATTAATATAGGCGGCGTACAATTCCCCAACCTGGGCGCTATTCTGCAGGCATATCAGAAAGACAAAGATGTCCATATACTCTCAACTCCCCAGATACTAACACTCGACAACGAAGAGGCGGAAATCTATGTTGGGGAGAATGTGCCCTATCAAACCAGGGAGGATTCATCTGACGTCACAGATTACAGCAGCTACGAGTATAAGGATGTGGGAGTAACCCTGAGAATCACCCCGCAGATAAACTTGGAGCGTTTTGTACGCCTCAACATATTCCAGGAAGTCACCAAACTATCGGGCACAACGTCTGATCGTCCCACCACGTATAAACGCACGACCAAGACGGTGGTAACGATAAAGGATACAAACACCATAGTTATCGGCGGCCTCATAGGAGATGATATTACAAATACGGTGTATAAAACCCCGTGCCTTGGGGATATTCCAGGCCTTGGCTGGCTGTTTAAATACAAAAGCGAAACACGTGAAAAACGAAATCTCTTCATATTCATCACCCCGCACATCGTAGAAAACCCGCGTGAGGCCAAAGCGATATACGAGGAAAAGCAGGAACATATCAACAAGATCGAAGAGGGCGTGATCAAGACATACGAAAGAAAGCGCAAGGAATAAGTGGTCAGTGATCAGTGATCAGAACCGTAAACAGTAAACAGTTAAACCGTGAACCGTAAATCAGGATAACGCCTTGACCCAACCAACCAACACCACCGAAACAGATCTCCTCCGGGAGATGAGCGCCCAATTAGATATCCCGTTCCGGCCCGAACTTCCTGAGGAGGATATCAGGGTTGATTTTACAAAGAAAATTCCGATTCAATATCTGAAGAAACACAAGCTGGCACCCATAAAAACCGCGGACGGCACATTCATAGCGGTGAACGATCCTTCCGATTTTCCACCCATTGATGACCTTCGCCGCGTTCTCGACTGGGAGGATGCCAAAATCATCCTTTCCACCAGTTCAGCCATTCTTTCCGCCATAAATCTGGCTTATGATCAGAGCAGCGGTTCCGCCGAGGAGTTCGTTCAGGATATGGCCGAAGAATCTCCGGACAGCATTATCTCCGAAATCGAGGAAACAGCCGATCTGTTAGACGATACCAGTGACGCGCCGGTAATAAAGTTGGTCAATCTCATGTTGTCCCGTGCTGTCAGGGACCGCGCCAGTGACATCCACATAGAGCCCTATCAGCGCTCACTCACCGTCAGGTACCGGGTTGACGGGGTTCTTTATAATGCCCTGGACCTGCCCAAGAAGATACAATCTTCCCTTGCCTCACGTATAAAAATCATGGCGAAGCTCAATATCGCCGAAAAGAGACTCCCGCAGGACGGGAGAATCAACATCAAAATCGGGGACAAAAACATTGATATTCGCGTATCGGTAATTCCCATTGCCTTCGGCGAAAGGATTGTGCTGAGGCTTCTCGATAAAACAGATACTTCCTTCAATCTGACTGATCTCGGGATTGACAGAGAACGTTTCAAGCTCCTCGATGATCTTATCAGGTCACCATACGGAATTGTTCTGGTGACAGGCCCAACAGGAAGCGGTAAGACAACGACACTCTATGCCGCCCTTTCCACTATAAACAATCCTGAAATCAATATTATAACAATAGAAGATCCCATAGAATATCAAATCGAAGGCATAGGACAGATTCAGGTAAATCCAAAGATTGATCTTACCTTTGCCAAAGGACTGCGGTCGATTGTAAGGCAGGACCCCGATGTAATCCTGGTGGGAGAGATCCGGGATATGGAAACCGCTGAAATTGCCATTCAGTCATCACTGACAGGGCACCTTGTGTTTTCCACACTGCACACCAACGATGCAGCCAGCGCTGTTACACGTCTCATAGATATGGGAATAGAGCCATTTTTGATAACATCTTCTGTTATAGCCATCATAGCCCAGAGGCTGGTAAGGGTCCTCTGTCCTGAATGCAGGGAGGAATATCTCCCGGATGACAAATCGCTGGCAAAAATCGGCGTTGATAAAGGAATGCTGGAAAATCATAAGGTTTACAGGAGAAAGGGATGCCCTGCCTGCATGAATACCGGCTACAGGGGAAGAGCGGCCATTTTTGAAATGATGATCCTTGACGATCACCTGAAAAAGCTGATCTTAAAAACATCGGATACAAATCAGATAGGGAAGGAAGCAGTTAAGCTTGGAATGATTACCCTGATCCAGGACGGCGCGCGCAAGGTCTTGGAAGGGATTACCACCGTTGAAGAAGTGTTCAGGGTAACCAGGATTTAAATAGGGACAGCGCCCTTTTATTCACTCTTTTCGGAGGAGGGTTTAGAATCCGACGCAACCGCCGTTTCGCCTGCATCTGGGGAGGAAGGTGAATCATTCTTATCCTCCGATGGGTGCATTTCCGGGGTGGATGGTTTCTTTCCGCCGTAATCTGTTACGTACCAGCCTGTCCCCTTGAGATGAAATGAGGAAAGGGATATTAATTTATCAACAGGACCTCCACAGAACTTGCAGGTCTTGACTTCACCATCTGTAATACCCTGAAATACTTCGAACTTCTTTTTACATTTCTCGCACTTGTACTCGTAAATAGGCATAAAACTTTCTCCGGTTCAATTCCTCTGCACCCGAATATTTTCTTCGTTCGGGCACTAATTAAATATATCTCCTATGTTATAACGGCTGCTGAAACAATCAAGCACAAGATTAATGTCTGTGTCGGCCACCGGCTGGAGCATGTTTCCGGTAATCGAATGCACCTTCTCTTCTTCCACAATCTTTTCTTCCAATGGCGCGTCAAATTTGATTTCCCTGCCGTTAAACCGGATAACATGAACCAGCTCATGCGCGGCTATGTACAGCATAAGAGGCTCCAGTTTAACGAACGGCTCGCTTCTTTTCACAGCGTCAAGAATCCGGTCATCCTGCAGGCAGATCTTAAAGAAATAGAAGTTGTCAGTATGATCGGCGTTATCCTCTTTCTGATAAAGATATCTGCAGAGATGCGCAAAGGCCTTGCTCTCTACCTCATCATTCCTGAGTCGGGCAAGAGTTTCCACCTCGTACTTGTGAACTTTTAATCCACCCTCGCCAAGATGAAAATATCCTTCGACCAGTTCCTCGGCATGGCAAAACGCTTCCCTTACAAGGGATATCTCTGATGGATTGAAATACATTTTTCAAATCCACTCCCGCAAATCTGCTGCTAATATATATCTAAACCGGTAGATGTCAATACAGGTTTCGCAAGTATCTTCATCTGCTGTCAAAAAACCTTCTTTATTTTCCAGATGGACTCGCAGAACTCTGCAGTTCCGTTTTCAGGGATTGAGATACTTTTTCTTACACTTTTGCCGAGGGAGATTTCTTTTCCCCTGTACGTGTAAATTCCCCCCTTCACCATCTTCATGTTTCTCAAGCTGAGCGGCAGGTCGGCGGCGTACACAATAATTCGCTCTTCCCCGAATGGAGAGCAAACCTCAAGATCAAATCTGTCTCCCTCATCTGGAATCGTATAAACTTTTGCCCTCTTAAAGAAAGAAATCT
>Ga0222683_1000240_pt1 | contig 22409 bp, 16 predicted proteins | sample AntAcemetage1073_FD_179841 | JGI IMG/M metagenome (GOLD analysis project Ga0222683, IMG submission 179841) | Saline water microbial communities from Ace Lake, Antarctica - #1073 | ecosystem: Environmental > Aquatic > Non-marine Saline and Alkaline > Saline | place: Antarctica: Ace Lake... | reverse complement strand
TTTGAGGCCCGAAATCGTTTGTTTAAGAAGGTCGTGGATCACCCTTTGCAATATGACAATTCAAGCAGGACTTTTGGGATTTTGTAATTTTGGAGACGGAATTTTGGGGAGGAATTTTGGGGAGGAAATTTGGGGACGTTGTTGACTATCTCAACTTACTCTATGACCGCAGAGGAAAGGTCGCCGCTTTTCTATCGTTCACAGGGAAGGGTTGACCCCTTTCCCTGCAACTCTCTCCCGGATCGCTTAACCTCTTTGCGCGAATCCGCGCGAAACTTCACGTCCTCGAAGCGCGGTTTTTCCCGAGAGGATTTGGAAGAGGCGCTGTTGGCGCTCCGCGCGGTTCCCGTGAGGGGTTGCCAGTCGGCGTCGTGGCCGTTTGTCGTGATTCCATCGTTGCTCGCCCAGTTACCCGGGTCCGAGCCCTCGCCGGCCGGGTCGATTCGCTCCATGGTGCGCTTCTCAGTGCTCGTGCCGGCGTACCAGCCGCCGCTGCAGTCTACTTCATCCTCTATCTCCTCGGACGCGTTTTTAAGGACCAGGTGCTCGCCGCTGTTATGGAGACCGCTCCCGGAAAAGGGCCCCACGGTATTCGCGGGGATATCGATCACGGTGGTATCGTCGGTGCGCTCGATGAGGAAATAGCCATGCCCTTGGACGGTGCCGGAGAGCGGAATGATCACCTGATCCCCGCCGTCCTCGCACAGCTCCCAGCCTGTAAGGTCTATGGCCGTAGGTGAATTGTTATAGAGCTCCACCCACTCGTCGGTTGAGCTCGCGGCCGTCCCCGCCCAGGCAACCTCGTTAATCACCACGGCCACAGCGGACGCGCTTTGATACTCGTGGGCGCCCATGTCCGTGGTGTTCGTCACCTCGTGGCCCACGCCGGGGATGTCCACCGGCCTGGGGGTGCCCTCGAAATCAAGCCTGGGCGCACCCGCGTCGATCCCCATATCGATGCACGGGGAATCCTCCTGGAGACGGTAATCCTCACCCGGATCACCGGGGCTCACGAAGAGAGGGTCCTCCGATATATCGCCCGTGCCCGGCGCGCAGCCGTCGTAGTTCAACCCGGAATTGGACCACACGTCGTTATAGAGGATCTCGGGAACTGCCGATTCGCGGCACCGGATCCCCGCACCGTTGGCGACGATGATGTTGTTCTGAATGGTGGGCGTTGAACTCCCGAAACAGCCGATGCCGCAGTCTCCGTTTATATAGATCGTGTTGTTGCTGATGAAGGGATGGGCATTGTGTCCTATACATATTCCGTCCTCTGCATTCCCGACGATCAGGTTGTTGACGATGGTGGGGTATGCATCCTCCCAGCACTCGAAAGCGTTATTGCTGTCGTTGTAATAGAACTTGTTGCGGGTGATCAGCGGATGAGCATCGTTCCGCGTATAGAGACCCACGTTCTCCACATGGACGGTGTTATTAATTACGATGGGTGAACAGTTGTGGGACTGGATACCATCGAAGCCCCGGATGGTGAAGCCGTCTATCCGGCATTCGTCTGCGGCGATGACGGTGTAATTGTTGGGTACGGGTTCCGTCCACTCGTTGACGATGGTCGTCTCGTATTCCTCGATGTCCCTTGTCCAGTTTGTCCCCTCGTAGCCGCCGTAGAGGGCAATGCCCTGCGCAAGGGTCACTCTCTCTTGATACTCGCCCTGCGCCACGAAGATGGTATCCCCGTAGTCTGCGGAGTCGACACCGCCCTGGATATACTGGTGGGGATGCTCACGCGTCCCCTCCCAGGGGCCCGAGACGTTGCCCTCGTCAACGTAGATCACACGATCAGGCAACGGGGGGAAGCCGTAATGATACCCCATATCCACCTGGCCGAGATCGGTCACCTCGTCAGTGTGGGTGGTCAATTCATCCATGCACATAGATTCATCCGTAGTATCGAAGCAGATATTCCCCGCCAGGTCGCTGCCCGCATTCACGCACGGGCTGTCACTAGGCTGGCCCGCCGGAACCTGGCTCAGGTAGTAGTCGCCGTCGGGCCCATGGACAAACAAGGGGTCGGCATCTATATTGCCCTCTCCCGGATAGCCTCCCTGCACGTCCGAATAGCCTGGGCAGACAGAGGAGAAGTCTGAGTAAAAGACCGGCCAGTAAGGGGCGGTATTGTCCCAGACGATGCAGTCGGTCAGCCCCACAGCGTCCCACTCGGGGTAACACCCCATGGAATGTATTGCACCCCCCTTGCTCAGGGCCTCGTTATCGACAATGACTGTATTCATGAGCCAGCTGTTGGAAATCCAGGTGGCCAGACCGCCGCCACGGCCCGCCGTATTACCCGCTATGATATTATTAATGGAGGTAAAGGAGCTGTCAGTACCTATGAAAATACCCCCGCCGCTGTAGTAAGGGCCCTCGCCCGCGGTGTTCCCCTCTATGAGATTGCCTATAAGCATGAGTGTAGACCCGCAGCAATGGATACCGCCCCCGTCCCCGCTCACCGAATTGTCGCGTATAATATTATTCACAACAATCGGTGAGGAAGAATAATACTCGCACTGAATTCCACCACCGATAATAGCCGAGTTGCCCTCTACCCTGTTATCACTGATCATTGGGGAACCGTTATGGCAGTATATCCCGCCGCCTCCCCAGTCCACCGAATTATCGACTATAACATTGCCGGTAATTAGAGGAGATGAATCCTCGCAGTATATCCCGCCTCCGTCATCGGCATGACCGTTCCGAATGGTCAGGCCGGTTAAAATGGAATCGGCACCTTCCCCCGAGTCGAAGGTGACGACGCTGCCGTTCTGTCCACCGTCAATGATAGTGGCGTCCACCACATCGGGAATACCGGGCGCAACGCTTCTCACGGTTATGGCTTTTCCATCGAACGTGATGTTCTCCGGGTACACCCCTTCTCCTACTACAATAACGTCACCACCCTGTGCCGCGTCGATCCCTTCCTGAATCGTATGATACTGGTCGGGGACATAAATGATCGCTCCCTGGCCACTCCCGATCCAAAGAAGAACCGCCACGACTGAAAAACCGAATCCTGTAATCCTTTTCATCTACTACCTCCTTTATTGCTTGTATAGCTTCCGTTTCAACCTTTCATTTTTTCATAGAGCTTTTTGCACTACCAGGCGGTCCGCATGAGCACCGGTTGAGGGAAACATTAATACGCGAACGAAGCCTTTTGCCCCACTACCATTACCTATAACACCGCTTCTTCTGATTTCTTCCAAAAAATACCTTATTTTTTAAAATCCCTCTTATTGTTCCCCCTCACCCGGCCCGGCGTTGCCGGGCCACCCTCTCCCTCGAAGGGGAGAGGGGAATTAAATACCGAAGGGGTCAGGTTGGCTGCACTGATGTCGCTTGTTCCCCGTTAGGGTAGGGGGCGTTACTTACCTGTCAGGCTTAATTAAGTTTTTTTCTTACCTCTGCCTCGGAATTATCGGAATGGATGCCCTGGGCGATGACATGATTTGTCAAATCGTCAATGTATAGGGACAGTATCTTGTCCAGTTCCACAAATTCGGGCCAGAGTGTTTCCTCGGCAAAAGCAGCAGGCATCTTGGCCATCACGGTCGTGTAGCGCTGGCCTCTATAACGGTAAGGTTTAATTCCGTAGCGGCGTAATAAAGCGACAAAGAGTCTTCGCGACCACATATGCCCCAGAGTAAATTTGAATTCCACGAGAGGATCGAGTTTTTTAAGCTTCTGAAGACGCCGGTGGATTCTTTCCAGGGCACTGGCCGCGGCGGCCCGCTCTCCAGGGGTAGTTGCTCCGGCGAACAAGGCCTCAATGCGTTTTATTTTCTCCAGAATTTTTTGCTCGTCGTTCATTGTCTTTGCCGCAATTGGAGCAGCTTAGAGAGAATGCGGGCAATGTTCCATGCGTCGTCGCCCGCACGATGGTGGGTTCCCTCAAGAGAAAGGTTACAATATCTCAGGGCCCCCGACATACCTGTTTCCCGAGGGAGGCCGTTTATGATCGCGAAGAGGTTCTTAACGTTGATGTGACTCGGACCGAACGGGTATTCAACGTCGTACAGCCGGCACTGTTGTTCGAACTTCTTTCGGTCGTAGTCACCATAGCTGGCCCAGGTGCGGTTCTTGGTCAGGTATTTCTTCTTCAGCAGGGTGCAGGCTTCCCGAAAGGATATCCCCCTTTCAACCAGTTCCTGGGTCAGCGTGGTAAGCCGGGTACAAAATTCGCTCACGGTTGAATGTTCCGGTCTGACCGGGATGCTTTCTTTCCCCAGTCGTCTTCCGGATGAGATATCAAGGGGGGAGACACCGATCTCTATAATCTCGCTCACCTGTCCGGCAGGAGCTTCACCTTCCCAGCAGGTTGATTCAACGTCGATGACGATAATCTGGTCTAATCGTTTTATCATGCTTGATTATTAGAAATACCAGTTCTATATTTCAAGGGTAAAATTATAAAATTCTGTGTGAATTAGGGTGGGGGAATTGCGAGGATTTCAAGGCGCTTATAAACCTCGGCGTTTTTCACGAGCATTTATTGTTCGTTTGGTAGTGATCATTACTTCTTGCTATGAGCGTGGTTATGAATTTTTTTCGCAAAAATGAAATAAAGCTTGCCGTAAGTGGCGATTATGTTAATCTTCTGCGCTTCGTTTTCGTTACACGGGTGTGGAAGGAGTAAGAACATATGAAAAAGAGAGATACTGCAACAAGGGTAAAAAAAGCGAGAATTACTGCCGGCATGGGCAGGTTCATCATAGATGCATTGGCACTTGGTTCGAGGATCATAACCGGGGAGGATATTTTTCGCGGTAAGTAACGATGCCGGTAAAGGCCGGAGATTGCTTTTCCGTCACCGCTTTGCGGTGCCGGATCGCGATAACTTCATTCAAAATTACCGGACGGCTTCTGAAGGCCGCGGCGACCTTCTTGGCTGCGAAGCCCTATTCGTGGAGTGAGGGAAGATAGACCCGGTTCAATGGTCCGGGTTTGCTCAAAAAGCCGGGGGCAGGTCCGTCCTCACGCTTTAATCTTTGACCTGATGCCGCCGAGGTCGAAGCCCAGCATCTCGACGGTGTCGAGGAGGTCGAGCAGGAAATCCCTGCGATCCTTTACGAAGCGATTGAGATCGGGCAGGACGCTGTTCCTGTAGAAGTAAAAGAGCTTCGGCTCTGTATCGTATCTCCAGAACGAGAGGGGAAGGGGAAGGATGAGGGATATCAGTTCCTTCATAAACTTCGCTGATTTGGCATCCTTCTCCCGTGTCACCTTATCGCAGAGGTCCTTCAATACCGACCGGATATTTCTGTCGAAGTCGTACCAGTGGATGTTCAGTTTATACCGGAGCGTCTTTCTGAGGTAATCCTCCAGGACGAATATTTTCTCCTCGTCGATCTCCTTCTTGAGGTCGCCCGACAGGGAAGTGAAGTTTCTCGTAAGGGCGAGCTCGATATCCTTTTTCAGGTCGTCGGGGAACTCCATGCCCAGCTTCCAGTAGCCGGTCATGATCGGGAAGTACTCGTGGAGAAGCTTGCTGTACATGGACCGCATTTTCTCTATCTTCTCTTTGATTATGATGTTGAATATCCGGTTTCGCTCGTCCCTGAAGAGATCCTTCAGGCCGAATGACCGCCCCCAGAAGAGGAAATTCGTGATCTCATCGATCTCGCCCCTTAACACGTCCTCTTCCGTCAGATGAAGAATTGATTTCTTGAACTTCAGGTACTCGTTTTCGCCCGCGTATTTCTTGACGTAGCAAAATATTTTTATGTCTGTCAGCTGGGTGACGAGAAAGATCATGCGCCCGGTTTCCCGCGTGGGGGCGCTGACGATCTCCAGGTCCCCCGCCAGGATCTTTATCCCGGCGAGCTCCTTGCAGAAGCTATCAAGGAGGTTGAAGGTGTAGCAGTAAAGCGAATCGGGCTTCTGCTCCAGTAGGAGGGATATCGCGTAGTGGCTTACAAGCTGTTCCCTTGACACGATGGACGGCCTGACGAGCTTCTCATAGACACCCCACCCGTCTCCGTACTCCCGCAGGTTGCTCTTGGCCTCCTTTAGGGCGGGCAGGAAGAGCCCATCCAGGTTCTTACCCGTGAGTTCCCGGGCAAGCTGTATCGCGCGCGCGGCGTACAGGATGTTCTGCACCGCCTCCGTCCCGGATATCTCGGCGAAGAACCACCCGCAGCTCGTGTACATCAGGAGGGAGTGCTTCTGCATCTCGAGCAGGCTGAGCCCGCGGACCACGACATCGTGGGTCGGTTTTACCTTCAGGTGACTTTTAAAGAAGGCCTCGATTTTTTCTGGGGAACGGTCGAGAATGATATCGATGTAGTCGTTTCTCGCCGTCCACGGGTCCTTGAATATCTTACCGCCCGCCTCTTCGTAAATGCGCGCCAGCTCGTCCCTGAGCTTATCGAGTGCCATCCTCATCGGCGCCCGCCACTTCTGGTCCCAGCCCGGGCGGCTGGAGGTCGTGCAGCCGCAGTCGTTCTTCCAGCGGTCCACGCCGTGGGAACAGCTCCACGATGTCCCCTCACCGTTCCTGCCCGTTTTTATCTCGACGGTCCAGTCCGGGGGATTCAGCTCGAGGTATGACGCGTAATTGACGACATGGATATTCCTTTTGGGGAGCTCGTATTTAAGCAGGTAGGCGAGCCCCATGTCCGCGAACGACCGGTGGTGGCCGAAGGATTCGCCGTCGGTAACTATGCTCACGAGCTGGGGGTCGTTGCTGTTCGGGTCGAAGTGCGATTCTATCCTGTCGGCAAAATATTTTGCGTCAACCAGCACGTCCTCGAAGGCGACCGCCTGGGACAGCGACATGTTGTAGAAGAAAACGTCTATGTGTTTGCCACGGACGGTCTTTCCCTCTCTGTTTTTCAGGAACAAGCGGTACGGCCTCCTTGTGTCGATCGTCCCGGCGCTCACGTCGATCCATTTCTTCCCACCCATCTTCCTTATCCTCTCCGCCTGGGTGGGTGAGAGGATGATAAATTTAATTCCGAACTTTATCAGGACCTCTACTGTCGCGTAATTACAGGCCGTCTCGGACAGCCACATCCCCTCGGGTTTCCTCTTGAAGCGTTGCTCGAAATCCCTGATACCCCAAAGCACCTCGGTCACCTGGTCGCGGCGGTTCGTGAGGGGCATGATGACGTGATTGTATATCTGGGCCACAGCGTTCCCGTGGCCGTTGTTCCTCTCCCGGCTTATCCTGTCCGCATCAAGAATCCATTCGTATCCATCCGGGAACTGTCTTTCGTACCAGCTTATGAGAGTGGGGCCGAAGTTGAAGCTGATGAGTGCGTAGTTGTTGACGAGGTCTATAGTCTTGTTCCTGTCGACGTTCTTGATCCGGGAGTTCGCGTTGGGGAGATAGCATTCGTACGCTATTCTCTCGTTCCAGTTGTGGTAGGGGGCGGCTCCGGGCTGCTTCTCTACCGCCTCGAGCCACGGGTTTTCGCGGGGCGGCTGGTAGAAGTGCCCGTGCAGGACGACAAATCTGTTATGAGCGTTATTTTCCATATCCGCTGTAATTATAGAGGGTGCCCTCGTTGGCCGTCTTTAATATTCTTTGAAATACCGACCGTCTCTTGCAAAAGGCGTAGAGTCTCTCTGACGCGGTAACCGGCATCCCGCGCCGCCCGGAGCAGTTTCACCGCCGCACGGAAACGGCCGGCGTCCACACGGGAGAGCGCCTCCTCCCTGGTGCGGGCATCCGCCGCCGCCGTTATGGTCGAGACGGCGAAGAGCCAGTGGACGAGCTCCTCGAAGCGCTCCTTCCGGAACCACAGGGCGCCGGCGAATCGGTTGAACTGGAGGTAACCCTGAACATCGCGGTCTTTAAGCAGCCTCTTCAGCTTTATACCGACACCCTTGTGCGGCGACTTCCACCATGCCTGGTATTTGCTGAGGATCTTGACGAGGCGTGCCTCCCGGACAGCCGTTTCCCGATCGCAGCCCAGCGACCGCAAGGAACGGGCGATGACTTTTCCGAGCCGCCACTCGTCGATCCACGCGGCGCTCCGCCTGCCCTGATCGTTCGGGTGCGTGACCAGTCCGAGAGACCGGACGACCGCCCAGGGCAACGCCACACGCCAGAAACCTAACTGCGGGTCGTCGCCCGCGGGAAGAAGCAACCTGAGGTAGGCCAGGGCCTTAGCCCCATCCCCGTCCCGCACGTGGGCGGGCGCCTCTTCCCCGCCGGACCGGACGGCGATCCGCTCTTTGATCTTCTCGAACGTTCTCTTCCCGATGCCCCTCACTTTCACGATGTCCCGTGACAGCTTGAAATCCCCCATCTTCTTGCGGTGTTCCACAACGGCCTTTGACTTCTTCGGCCCGATCCCGTTCAACGTCCTGAGCTCTTTCTCCCCGGCCTTGTTGATGTTTACGCCGGCGGCTTTGCCCATCAGCTCATCGAGACAGCGTGCAGGGCCTGAAAATCTCTCCTCCATCTCCGGGCCGCCGAAGAGGAGGAGGATCGCCCTCAGGGTACGGCACTGGAAATCCGCGACAGCGGACACGTCGCCCCTGCCCCCGCCGAACTCCCGGACCTTTGAAAGAAGCTCCTTCGTTCCGGGGAGGAATAATGATTCAATACCCTCCTCGATCATCCCGGCCTCATCTTCCCCGCCCAGGAGAACAAGCGACCTCAGGGTCTCGGCGCAGAGGAGGGCTGCGAGCGGGCGGTGGAGGGGCTCCATGTAAAGGTCCCTCAACGCCTCGTTAATGTCCGGCACCCCCCTGCCGCCGAGAGAGCGCTCTAGCCGCGCCAGGGCGCCGTCTGGGCGGTCCGACACCTCCCGGAAATCCATGAAAACGTGATATTGATAGGCGTTTAAAAAGAGGTGGAGGCCTCTGTCGGCGAGATCACGGCTTCGCCGCACGTACTGAAGCCCGTCCTTCAGGTCCCTGAAGATGCAGTAATCGTTCTCGCCTGCTTTGAGCGCGAGGCCCCGGGCCAGGTTTACCTGCGAGAGCTTCTTTCCCCTGCTCCCGTCCTTCTCGGCCCTGGCAACAGAGGTGCGTATCCAGCCGGAGGTGCTTCCGAACCTGTTGTGATAGACGATGAGTGCCCTTTCGCTTCCGCGGTGGTTGGAGTAGGCGAATACGTCCTCGTTAACGCGGCCGTCTTCAGTGAAGAAGTCATAGAGCGCAAAGTTCTCCACGTTGCTGAAGAGGTAGCGCTTCTTCATGAGTGGAAAAATCTCAGCCTCGTGGCGGCGGACCAGGTATGTGTCGACCGGCTCGTTCCAGTAGGCCTTCCTGTATTCCATGCCGTATCGCTCGCTGAGCCCCTCGATCTGGCCGTGCCCTAAAAGCGGGAGGCCCGGCATCGTCACCATCATCATGCAGACGCCGAAGTACTTGTCCCCGCGGCCGAACTGGAGGACCGCGGTCGCCTCGTCGGGGTTGCTCATGAAATTAACGAAGCGCTTCAGTATCTGCGGGTCGAACTCGAGGACGTCCTTCATGACCTTGCGGTACTCCGAGTTCATCTCCATCTTCAGCATGTTCATGAAGGCGCTGTTGTAAACCCTGTGCATCCCCAGCGTTCTGACGAAGTATCCCTCGAGCAGCCAGAAGGCCTCGGCGAGGAGGAGCGTGTCCGGAACCTCCTTCGCCACCCTGTCCACGACCTCCCGCCAGAACTCGTGAGGGAATAGGCGGTCGAACTCCTCCCCGGACAGGCCCTTCCCCGCTCTCGACGGGATAGCCCCTCCCGCCCCCGCTGGTGGGTACCACAGGCGCTGGAAGTGCATCTTCGTCAGGACCATCGCCGCGTCGAAGCGGATTATGGGGAACTTCCGTGCCACGTGGAGTATCGTCTGAATGACGGCTTCCCGGACTTCTGCTTTCAGGAAGTCGATCTGGGCCGTGTCGTTCCACGGCATGCTGGTGCCGTCGTTGCCGTGGTAGATGTAGCTCACCTCCCCGGTGGCGCGGTCGACCCGCTTGAAGACGACGGCGGCGTCGCGCATGGTCCAGTAGCCGTCCTCCAGGTAGACGGACATGCGGGGGTCGTCGGAGAGGTCCATGCCCGTGAAGCGGTATCTCGGGAACGGCGTCCGTGACGTCTGGATAAACCACTCCGGATGCTCGACTATCCACCTGGAGCAGATTCCCGTGTGGTTGGGCACCATGTCGCTTGAGAGTCTTATCCCCCTGCGCCATGCCCGCTCCCGCAGGTTTTGCATGGCCTTCTCGCCGCCAAGCTCGGCGGCGATGACGTAATCGTAAAGCGAGTAGGCCGATGAGGCGGCCTCGCTGTTGCCGCAGGCCTGCTTGATCTTCCTCGATGCGTGGCTGCGCTCCCAGGCGCCGATGAGCCATAGGCCGGTGAATCCCCATCTCGCGAGCTTGTCGAGTTCCATGTCCGGAATCTGGTCCAGCCGGGTGATGGGCCGGGCGTACCTCCTGGATAGCTGGTCCAGCCACACGAAGACGTTCTTCGCCAGGAGGACGACGCGCGGCATCCATGCGGAGTCTTCGCTGAAGCGCTCGTATGCCTTGCCCGCGCCCGCGCCCGCCTCGAGTGCCTCCAGGCCGGCCTTGATGTCCGGCACAGCGACGGTACCCGGCCCCGCCATCCTGATCTGGGTTTCCTCCCGGATGATGTCAGCCGCGAGCAGGATGCGGTTCATGAGGTCCGTGGGCAGGAGAAGACTCCAGCGGCTACGGATGTAGGCCAGCTGTCCTTCCAGTGAGTGGGGGGAGGCGACTGCAGGAGCCTTCAGCATTCCCGCGAGAGGCAGCCCCTCCGGCCCGAAGACGGGCTGTGTTCCGTAGAACTCGCCGAGCAGGCGCAAGGCCTTCCTGTACGGGGCGCGCTTTGCAAGGTCCCTGTCGTCGAAAAGCTCGCGGAAGGGGGAGAAGGCCGGGTTGTCGTTTTGCAGAAAGAGAAGCAGGAGGTCCTCTAACGCCAGTTGCCTGTTCGGGATGCCCGCCGTCTCCCCCTCCAGGTATTCCCGCGCCGTCGATGCCTCACGGTATACGGTCAGTGGCGGGAAGGACTCCACGAAATTCAGGAGGACGTCATCGACACGGTCACGGCCGAGGCCCTCCACGAGAAAAGCGAGGGCCTTCTCCAGGACGCCGGGGTTTACGCTCCCGCGATACAGGGCGGCGACGTAGTGCAGTATGGCGCTGATCAGGCCCCCCGCGTTGATCTGGCCGGCGCGGGCGGCGCTTTCGGGATGGGAGAAGAGGTCCCGCGTTTCGTTCATCCTGTCCGTCAGGGCCTGGACGGTGAAATAATCGGAGTGGATTACGTTCCCCTCGATGCTGTACAGGCTCTCCTCGAAGGCGTAGCGCTCCCGCGCCTCCCTGGACAAGCGGAACTCCAGCCGGGGCTCTTCCCCGCCGGAGGCGGCCTTGCTGTCAGGCTTTTCCATAAAGTAACCGGTCTTTCCGTTATCTGGATTAGACTATGCGGGAATCAGATCGTAAAAGTAAAGAGAGTTTCTAAGGACCGTATTACCGGCCGAGAATGGGATCCTCTCTTTAAAGTTGGGTCCGTCATAGACGAAGGAGTGAAACTCGCCGTTCTCACCGCAAGGGTCGACTGTGCCCGGGAGCTCGTTCAGGAACTCGTGGTCTATGAGCCTTCCCGCGAAGCGACCATCGAGCACACTGGAGTCGACACAGGTGACGACCGCCTTGAAGCCGAGATCGATGAACTCCCGCGCAAGCTCACCGGTGTCCCTGCCCCATAATGGGAACAAGCCTTTCATCCCTGCTCTTCCGAGGTTCCTTTCCCGGTACTTCCTGACACCCTCTAAAAAAATATCCCCGAAGGCCACGCGGGATACGCCGCGCCCGAGAAGGTCGAGCATCTGATCTTTCATTATGGAGTCGTATTGCATGTGGGAGCAATCTTTGGGGATGTAAACCTTGATGAGGGGCAGGCCCGCGGAGCGCGCCTGCCTTTCCACGAGGCAGGTCCTCACACCGTGCATGCTCACCCTGTCGTATTCCGCGGTCACCGTGGTCAGCAAGCCCGTTATATTGATGGCGGCTGCCTGCTGAATCTTATAGAGGACTATTGCGCATTCCTTGCCGCTGCTCCATGAGAGGATCGCTTTCATATTATCCTGCAAAAAATGGTTGGTTCTGTTCTAAAAGTGCGGGTATTTTTAATATGCATAGCTGCAATATTATCCGGTTAAATGAGTTTCTGAGTTACATGAGGTATGGATACATAAAACTCATAAAACTCATTTAACTCATATAACTATTATGACCCTTGTAGTTTTTTATTCCGATTACGTTGCTGGTGCCTCATAGTTATTTTTTCGTCGGAAGCGGTAGATGTAGAATGTCTCCAGGAGCGACCTCTTTCGGGCGTCGATGATGTATCTCCAGCCGAGCTCTTGTGCGATATCGAGGACGCGCTCCGGGGCGGCGAGCGACGAATAGATCATCTGCACGGCCCCGCCCGGTTTGAGGTGTTCCGCAGCCTCTTCGAAGAACCTTCTCGCCAGTTTTTTGCCGGGATCGAACCAGGCGCGCTCTATGTCTTTCGCCGGCATCCCCTCCATGTAGGGAGGGGTGAAGATGATGAGGTCAAACTTTGCCCGGGGGTGCAGGGCGTCGAAGAGGTCACTCTGAATTACGAAGACCTTATCGGCAACTCCGTTGGCCAAGGCATTCTCCATCGTTTTGCGGGCCGCTGAAAAATTGATGTCTATGGCGATGACCTTTTCTGCCTTCCCGGCCGCTGTTATTGCCTGGATGCCTGCGCCCGAACCCATATCGAGCACTGTGGAGCCATCCTCGACCTCGATATTCCGGGCCACGAACTTGCTCGTCATATAGAACTTCGGGTTGAAGACGTGCCTGTCCGTCCGGTAGGTTTTTCCCAGGACCTCCACGGTGGCGGGCTGCCTTTTCTGGAAACTCCTGAATGCCAGGAACGCGATCTTTTGCCGGAGCTTATTCATACTGAGAATAGCCCATCTATAAAGGGCAATAATCGGAATAATCATTCGCCCTTTCGCGCGAAAGGGCGAATGATCTTATGTCCTTGTGGTTATTCTCCTTTGCCCTGCATGATCAGTGAAAATGCCCGCCGGTCGGGCTTGATGTCCCTGATCTCGATTTTACGGTAGCCGGGTTGCGATACCGTCAGTTCTATTTTGTTTTCTCCCAGGTTAATGAAGGAAAAGGAGCCCGACTCATCTGTTTGAGTATGCTCGCACGATACGAAGTAAGGTGATGATCCCGTTTTTTCGGTATAGACGACGGAGGCGCCTGCCAGGGGGTTTCCCCCGCTGTCTTTGACCGTGCCGGAGAGCTTCCCTCCCGGCCGCAGAGTGAGATCCACGCCATACTCATCTCCATCCGACTTGCATGTTAGATCCCTTACTTTCGTGATGAAGCCTTCTCTGGATGCGATGAGTCTTACCTTACTGCACGGGACGTTTCTTAGATTGTAATAGCCTGTTTCATCTGTTGTCACTTCAGCTATGGGCTTGTAGCCACCTGTCTTTGTTAAAACCGATATGGCGGTATTTGATATCGGCGCTCTGTCGCTGTCTCTCACTATGCCATATATTGCCACCCCTTTTTGTAAGGTGATATTTACCTCGTATTCTTGCGTGGATTTATCGGGGAATATTGGCTTACCGGCCGTCCACGCATGGGTTTCATCACGCGCGCTCACGATGATCTTTGGGAGCATGTCGATTATAATTTGGAACCTGCCATGGTGATCTGTAGTGGTCAAAAGAAAGGGATGGTCACCTCCCCCTGCCGTGGTTGCGCCTATCTCGGCGCCCGGAACCGGCTTTCCATCTTCAGTGCTCACACTGCCCCCTATGGTGATTCTCTGAGAATCTAAAATAAAGTCGACGTTTTTTCTATGCTCTCCTGGATTGAGGCATATTCTCTTCGATGTTTTTCTTCTCTCCCTTGTAGCTAATTCCGATACTTCCACCAGGTATTCGCCCGGTACGGGCAATATAATATTGTATTTTCCATCCAGGTCGGTGACGTCGCTCCTGTGGACGGGGAGGTCAGGATCGATCGCCTTGGCTCTCACCCATGTACGTTTAAAAGGTGAATCATCGGAAGCCGAAATTACCTTGCCTGAAATCCTGGCCGACGGATAGAGGGTTAGATTCACGTTATCTACTATCTGGCCGCTGGTTATACGGACGATGACTGGTTCTCCAGAGTGCATACTCTCCGTCTTCGCGACTATGGATACTCTTCCCGTGGGGCCCCTCTCATGCGTATAGCGTCCGTTCTCATCGACCTCGATGGTCCACCACCCTCTTCCCGCGTCATCCCTTTCTTCTTCTGCGGAAATTTTCACTTCTTCTCCGGGGACCTTTCCCTCCGCCGTCAGGATGGTGCCGGTTATCGTTCCGCCCCGGTGTATTGTCGCGCGCAGGCCGGTCGTGCCCGCGGGCACGTGCCGCAGGGTTGTGTAAAGGTAGCCTTTCTTTGAGAGATTGATGTCGTAACTACTGTCCTTCAGGTGGGCAAGCTCGAATTTTCCTTCATCGTCTGATTCTGCCCTGTGGTCGTGCCGACGCCCGGGGTCTTCTTCGTCTATGTAGGCGTTTAACGTAACGTCCGGCATAGGCCGTCCGTCCGTGTCCTCCACGGTGCCGCAAATCGTCTTCTCTTCGCGGAGCATGAACTGGATGCTTTTTTCCTCGTTGTTCCCGATAAAGATTTCCGTGAGGCTCTCTTTGGCAAAGCCTGCAGCAGTGATCACAAGGTCGTACTCACCGGGCCCGAGGCCGCCGATCCTGAAAGAGCCGTCGTCTCCAGTCTCTCCTTTATGTTTGCCTCTTTTTGATGTCTTCGACCCGTGTTCGGTCAGCCTCTTTTGGGTAACGGTCCAGAGAAGCCCGCCGGCTCCCGGGACGGGTTCACCCACTTCGTCCAGGACCTCGACGTAAATGGAGGACGTCTTTCCAGCCGCGGGCTTCTCCTCTCCGGTTGCCGCGCAGGGCGGGTAAAGGGAAAAGCCGATGATAAGGGCTAGTCCGATCAGGAGAGATTTGCCGGGAGCTATCAAGGAAACACCTCCTTTTGTTGTGTTACTCTACGGGCCTGAGCCGTGGGTTGGGGTTGAACCTGCGGCCGACCTTGGCGCAGGGTTTACCGTCGACCATGACGACGTCGGCGGTGAACTCGACCTTCTCCCTGAGGAGGCTCGAGCCGACGCCCACGGCGTCGAAGGGGACCCCCTCCTCCACGAACGACCTGATCTTATCCGCCGTGAAGCCGCCGCTCACGACTATCTTCACGTCCCCGAAGCCCTCCGCGTCGAGGGCCTTTCTTACTTTCCGCACGAGCTCGGGGCAGACGCCGCAGGATTCCACGCCCCTTCCTTTAACACAGACGTCTATCAGGCCGGAGGCGGTGTCCAGGCGAACGCCCCAGAGCCTCTTTCCCAGTGCCCGCGCGACCTCCAGTGAGGTGCGCACGGAGTCGTTTTCGAAGTCGACCAGCGCTATCCTCTTAACGTCCTCCGGCATGTTGGCGTCGAAGGCGAGGGTTGCGGCGACCGTGTCGCCTTTATAGGCGGCGATGAGGGCGTGAGGAACGGTGCCGATCGCCTCCCCGCCCCAAAAGTTTGATTGCGCGTCCGTCGAGGCGCCCGCCGCGCCCCCCGCGAGGGCCGCGTAACCGTCGCCCTCCTGGACGAGGAAGTGGTCGAAACGCGCCGGGAAGAAGAGGACGGGCCTGCCTGCCGCCGCGTCCACGACCTTCCTGACGGCCGTCGCCACGGCAGAGCGCCTTGCCAGGATGCCAAGGTAGACTGTCTCCAGGTGGACGAATGATGCGCAATTGCCCTCTATCGTCATGACGGTCTCCCACTCTCTCATGGTGTCGCCGTCGAAGAGGGCGTTTATTTCGAGTTCGTGAGGATTATCGACGCAGAGCTTCAGTACGGCGATAGCCTCGTCTATCCCGCAGGCTGTGCCTCCCTGGCGCGTGAAGACCTGCATGAGGACCCGTGCGCTGTGATTTTCCCGGAGGAGGATGTCGCGTGAACGGACGAAGTACTTATCCGAGTACCACCCGCTCCTGATTTTTTCTACGGGCAGGTTGAATACTCCGGGGGGGAGCCTCTTAACAGGCTTCCGTTTAGTCACTTTGACCCCCCTATAGGCAACAAGTTAGAAACTTTAATAGGGCTGAGAATGAAATAATGCTGCGAAAAGTCACATTCCTTTTTCAATCTCTTTTATTTTCGGGGCCTGTATCACTATGTCGGGTTTGTGCGTGAGCTCCAGTTGGTGAACGAGGCTGCCCGTGTTGACGGCTATTTCCAGGAAGCCCGAGCTGTTGATGAGGCACACGAAAGCGCCCTGCGTTACGTCGCCGTACGCCTTTGAGAACCTCGCAGTTATCTTCTTCTTTACCTCGGTTATGGTCAGTATTTCTCCTTCTTTGAGCCCGACATTGTCCGTGAGGGCCGGCCCCGCCCTCATGGTTATGGTGAGGACGTCTCCATCCTTGAGTCCCGCCTTCTCGAGCAGCTCCGGCTTTATGTTGGTCGTGAGGTTGCCGTAGTGGTCGACGTACAGGGTGTGTCCCGATATCGAGCCGTCCTCCCCGATAGCCGCCTCGGGGATCGATACGCACTTCTCGAGCTTGGTCAACGGACCTACATCTTTTAAGGGCGTCCCCGTGGCGATGTGGGCTGCGACCGGGCCGAAAATATCCCGGCCGTGAAAGGTCGTTGAGGCGGGTGCTTTCCTCATGAGGTCCTTGTTCGTGATGCGCCTGACCTCTTCCGCGCCCATTTTGTCGGCGACGAGGTCGAGCAGGCCGTTGTCCGGCCCGACGAAGTACTTGCCGTCCTTTGTCTTGAGGGCGATCGGCATTCTCTCCGTGCCCACGCCCGGGTCCACTACCGCTACGAATGTCGTCCCCGGAGGATAGACTTTCGAGGCCTCGAGCAGCATGAAGGCCCCGTCAGGAATATCGAACGGCCAGACATCGTTTGTTATCGTGGACACTTTTATGTCCGTTGAGACAGAGTAGATCGACCCCTCGAGCGCACCGGCGTAGTAATCCGAGTTGCCGTAGTCTGTCATGATTACTAGCAGCCCGTTCGGGCCGTCAGAGCCGGCGACGGGGCCCGCGAGCGTGAGAACCAGTATTAGCGATAGCGTTACATTTAACTTAACCATTCCGCAACCTCCTTTGACCAGTATGTTACGATGATATCTGCCCCGGCGCGCTTGAAGGAGTGAAGTGTCTCCATGACGGTGGATTTCTCGTCCAGCCACCCATTGGCGGCTGCGGCTTTGACCATGGCGTATTCCCCGCTGGCGTTGCACGCGGCGACGGGGACTTCGAAGTTTTCACGCACCCTCTGTATTATGTCCCCGTAGGCGAGGGCGGGCTTCACCAGGATGATGTCGGCCCCCTCCTCGATGTCGAGCCGCGCCTCTTTCATGGCCTCCAGTGCGTTGCAGTAATCCATGAAGTAGGAGCTGCTGTCGCCGATCTTGGGCGTCGATTCCACGGCGTCGCGGAGGGGCCTGTCGAAGCTCGAGTTGTACTGCACCGCGTACGACATAATTGCCGCCTCGTACCGGCCGGCCTCGTCGAGGGCGGTCCGTATGGCCCGTATGCCCCCGTCGATCATATCGCCCGGGGCGACCACGTTCGCTCCAGCCTCGGTGTAGGATAGGGCGATCTTTGAGAGTATTGCGAGGGTGCAGTCGTTCTCTATCCTGAACCCCCGTTCGGTTTCTCTTACAACCCCGCAATGACCGTGCGACATGTACTGGCGGCAGCATATCTCGGCGATGACGATGATCCCGGGAACCTTGTTCCTTATGCCGTCTATCGTCCGCTGTATAATCCCGGCCTTTCCCAGGGCGGATGAAGCCGTTTCATCCTTCCTCTTGGGTATGCCGGAGAGGATGACCGCGGGAATTCCAAGGCCGGCTGCTTCTTTCGCCGCCCCTATGGCCTCGTGAACCGTCATCTGGTAGATGCCGGGCATAGATGGGATCTCGGACTTCTCGCTCAGTCCCTCCTTGATGAAGAGGGGCATGACCAGGTCCGAGGTCGAGAGGCTTGTCTCCCGCACCAGGTTCCGCAATCCCTCTAAGTGCCTGAGCCGCTTCGGCCTCTGCGATGGGAATCCCATATCGATACCTCCTTAATAGTGCTGTTTATGGGTCGAGCAGATATTAACGATTCGTCATTGTCCAGCTCGATTCGCCCGGCCGGTTCTCCCGGCTCGTGGTAAAAGACCATTATCGCACGCGCATTCTCCGCTTTGGAGATTATTTCTCTCTTCGCCCTCAGCGTATCCATGGGAAAGAGGTCGTAAGAGGTAATATATGTCTCTTTGAGGTGCGCCGCGGTGGGTATGATGTCACCCGGGAATATAATCGTCTCATCGCCCGATTTAATGATAACCGCCTGGTGTCCCCTGGTGTGCCCACCCGTGAGGATGAGCTGTATTCCCGGCGCGAGCTCGAAGTCACCGTCGATTAGCTTGAGGTTGCCGCCCTCTTCAATCGCACCGAGCACATCGGGGCGGTAGGAAGACTTCATCACCCCATAGTTCTCCATTGCGTCCAGCCACTCCTGCCGCTGGACTATGTAGGCGGCGTTCTTGAAGAAGGGCGCGGGGCGCCCCATGCCATCGACGGCCACGGCCGCGCCGGCATGGTCGATGTGCAGGTGGGTCAGGACGACATAGCGGATCTCCTCCGGCTTGACGCCTTCAGCCGCCAGCCCTTCGCCGAGGCAGGGCCCGGAGACGGAATATATCTCCGCCTCCCTGCCGGAGAATGAGCGGCCTATCCCTCCCTCGATGAGGACCGGCCCGCAGGGCGCCCGGACGAGGAGGCAGTTGAGCCCGAGGCGGATGCGGTTGTGTTCATCGGGCGCGCACGCCCTGGCCCAGAGAGGCCTGGGGATGACGCCGAACATCGTTCCTCCATCGAGAAGGAAGCTTCCGTCACTGATGATGCTTGCTTCTGTCTCGGCGATCCTCACTTTACTTGCGTCCCGGAAATTTAATATATGATCAAGAGCGGCTCACTTCAGTATCAGGATGAACTTTATCTTTGTCAAGGCGCATAGGGATTGAAATTGCCACTTGTTGTTTTGGCGGATGTTTTGAGCAGGGCCAAACATAAACCATCTCTATTCCTGCATGCTGGCAGGCGGGAATAGAGCCGGTTTATTGGTAAGAGTAAAAAAATCTTGACGCCGTCCGGGCATGTGGATATCATTTTATTAAACTGGTTCCATCTCCTGTCAAGGCAAAGGAGGCGCTCGATGGCAAAATATCTTTTGATATGTTTGGCAATATTGACTCTCGCAGTCTTCTCCGGCTGCTCGAAGCGGACAATCCACTGGGGTTATGCGGGTGGCTTCGACAGGGTTTACGGAGGAGGCCCTCACTACAATAGCTGGCCGATAGGCCATAGCGCTATACCCTCGCAGCGGTTGAGAGAGGCCTATCCCCCGGAGTTCGCTTACTCGGGATTTTAATATCCACCTTCCCCATCAAAGCCCGCCTCCGCCGGAGGCGGGCTTTTTGTGTCTGCATAATACGCCACGAAGGTTCAAAGCAGTTCCTGGTTCCCTGTGCATGGACATAATATCAGGTGACCGGAAATAGTTTTAACTGCGTCTTCGTGGCTGCCTGGCGGAGAAATTGTGCTTAGATAGTATGGGAATATTGATTAAACTCGTTCCGGGAATGATAGAGAGGGGGTGTTCCCGTTGTTGAACAGGGAGATAGCCGAAATATTCGAGAGGATGGCCGATATCCTCGAGATAAAGGCCGGCAATCCTTTCCGTATTCGCTCGTACCGGAAGGCCGTCAGGATAATCGGGGATATGACGCAGGACGTGGCCGAGCTCGCCGCCGCCGGCAGGCTCACGGATATTCCCGGCATAGGGGAGGGCATCTCAGGGAAGATAAAGGAGTACCTGTCTACGGGGCGAATCGATAAGTTCGAGGAGATGAAGAAGGGAGTGCCCGGGGGGCTCATAGCGCTCCTGTCCGTTCCGGGACTCGGTCCCAGGACCGTGGCAATGCTGCACAAAGAACTTGGTGTCGAGAGCGCTGAGGACCTGAGGGCCGCCATAAAGAAGGGGCGGCTCTCCGGCTTAGCGGGCATGGGCGAGAAGAAGATAGGGAATATGCTCCGGGGGCTTAAGCTTATCCGGGAGTTCGGGAGCAGGCTTCCTCTTGGGATCGCCCTGCCTGTGGCAAGCGAGATAGTCGCCCGGCTGAGCAGAACGGCCGTGGTGGGAGAGATCGAGCCGGCCGGCTCACTGCGCCGCCGGGCGGAAACCGTCGGCGATATAGATATCCTGGTCGGCGGCAGGGACGGAAAGTCGATCATCGAGACGTTTGCCGGCCTCGCGATGGTCAGGGAGGTGCTCGCCTCCGGAGAGACAAAGGGGAGCGTTATAGTCGAGGGGGGGCTCCAAGTCGATCTCAGGGTCGTCCCGAGGAAGTCCTTCGGCGCAGCGCTCCAGTATTTCACGGGATCGAAGAGCCATAATATCCACCTGAGGCGCATTGCAAGGGAGAAGGGGTTAAAGATCAACGAGTACGGCCTCTTCAGGGGAAAGAAGATGCTCTGCGGCCGGACAGAGAAGGAGATATACAAGCGCCTCGGGATGTGCTGGATACCTCCCGAGCTGCGTGAGGACAGGGGGGAGATCGAGGCGGCCAGCGTGGGGAAACTGCCCCGGCTTATCCGGGCCGCCGACATAAAGGGGGATCTCCACCTCCACTCGCAGTGGAGCGACGGCGCGGCCTCCATAAGGGCCATCGCGGCCCGGGCAAAGGCAATGGGGTACGGCTACATGGTTATTTCCGATCACTCGCGGTCCCTCAAAATAGCCCGTGGCCTCTCGGTCGAGAGCCTGCGGAAGCAAATTGCCGAGATCCGGGAGCTGAACTCGAGGTTGCGCGGCATGCGCATCCTCGCGGGGTCGGAGGTCGATATAATGAATGACGGGAGCCTGGATTTTCCCGACGAGCTCCTCGCCGAGCTCGACTTTGTTATCGCCTCGATTCACGGCGGTTTCAAGCAGTCAAGGGAGAAGATAACGGAGAGAATAGTCATGGCGATGAAGAACCCTTATGTCTCGGCCATAGGCCATCCCACGGGCCGCCTCATAGGCGAGCGGGAGGCTTACGAAGTGAATATAGACCGGCTCCTGGCCGCCGCCGCTGAAACCGGGACGGCCCTTGAGCTGAACGCGTACTATCAGCGCCTCGATGCGGGCGACCTGCTGTGTCGGCGGGCAAAGGAGAAGGGCGTCAGGATATCCATAGGCACCGATGCCCATTCCCCGGAGCAAATGTGGATGATGGAGCTGGGAGTCGGCACGGCCCGCAGGGGCTGGCTGGAGAAGAAGGACGTGCTGAACACCATGTCGCTTTCGGAGTTGCGGAAACACCTGAAGAAGAAGAGGCAGAAGTGAGCCTCACTTTTTCGGTGCATCCGGCGCTCTCTGCCGCTAAAATGTTGATACCATAAAGAAGCTCAAGGTATTGAGGTTGTATTCAGCAAAAGGAGGATGAGATGGAGGTCGTATTAACCCCCCTGGCCCAACTTATCGGTTTCCTGGTGGTCTTTCTTATCGCGTTTCATCTCTACAGGAGGACGGCTGATAAGAGGCTCGACGAGCTCAGCAGGAGATTGGATGCGGCGGAGAGTGCGGCGGCGAGCCTGGATATCAAGTTAAGGGCGCAGGTCTCGGAGATCGAGGAGATAAAGAAGAAGAACGAGGACTATGTGAAGCTTTTCAAGACCGTTGTATACGGTTTCGATTACATCGTCCAGGGCTGCAAATCGGCGATAGGGATGGAAGCCGCCCCGGGGCCGGTCGAGAAGATCATTTCACCCGACCATAAGCGGCGGATCCCGGAGGCGGAAGGTAAAGACTGAGATGAACATATGGAGGGTTGTGGCTCTCCTGGCGATTCTGTCTCTCATTGCCGCACTCAGTTATTCTCTTCACCTGGTATCCACACAGCGGGATCCCCTCGACGTCTTGAAGGAAGAGCTGACCGATTCTTCCCGCGCTATAGAGTTTATAGAGAAGGCGGACCCCTCCTTCTACATGAAGCTGAGCATTATGGGGGACATGGCGCGCAGGGGGGACGTCGAGGCGCTGAGGGCCCTCATCACGGTCGCCGAGTTCGTGTGGAGCGGGCGGGACAGGGACTTCCTCTCCTATTGGCTCACGGAGGTGGCGGCGTCCCAGCCGGAGCTCTTCCTTGCCGTCTCCTCGCGCATGGAGGAGGACGCTGAGAACACGGTTGAAATGGTGGCGGAGGGGATAGTCCACTATGGGAGCCGCGAGGAGGACATGGAAGCCCTCAAGCCCCTCCGGCAGGCGGCTAGAGAAATGGACGGCACCTCCGAATGGATCAGGAAGGAAGTAAAGAAGCCCCGTCAAATTGA
>Ga0222683_1000232_pt1 | contig 22834 bp, 18 predicted proteins | sample AntAcemetage1073_FD_179841 | JGI IMG/M metagenome (GOLD analysis project Ga0222683, IMG submission 179841) | Saline water microbial communities from Ace Lake, Antarctica - #1073 | ecosystem: Environmental > Aquatic > Non-marine Saline and Alkaline > Saline | place: Antarctica: Ace Lake... | reverse complement strand
AACAATAAGATAAACACTTTTACCTATTTTATCCAGTAAGTATCCAACAACAGGTTGCAACAAAGAACCACCGGTAATGATAACAAAAGCTATCATTGATTGTTGAGTCAAGGTCAAACCAAGTGAACTGCTAAAAGCAAATAAAATTGGCGGTATTAGATTCATATAAAAGTCATTTGTGAAATGTCCTGCGCTTATTGCAATTAATTGAAGATTTTTTTTAATAATTTGTCTCATACTTTCTGCCAATCTTTGTTTTTATTAGTACTTCGGAATTATAACTTATTTTAGGAAAACTTTCAATCAATGTTTTCTATATTATTCCGACGAAAATAGGAACCAGAGGCGAAAATACATTATATATATCGGCAATAAGCAAAAGAATGGTAGCGTATTACGTAAAGAGTTTTAATAATAAACAGATAGTAGGATTTATAGAAAATCAAGCTGAGTTATATGTAGAAAATTATGGAGCGTTTAATTAAGCTCATATATATTTGAAATTGAACCTCTATATCAAGTTAACTAATAGAAATAATATAGGTAGAAATAATCCTAAACCAAATGTGGTAACTATCCAACAGGAATTTGCCAAATCCAGGTTTAATCCATAAATTGAAGGTGGTATTAAAGAATTAAAGGCTACAGGCATTGATGAAAGAATCAGTATAACTTTAAGAGGTAAACCATCAATAATTTGATGATAACCCATTAAAAAACCTATCGAAACCATTACTGCCGGTATTATCATGAATTTGATACATGTAATTAAAATAGATTCTTTTAAATACTCTCTTACTTTTTTTAATTTCATGGAAAGACCGATTGAAATTAATAGTAAAATAGTACTTATCGGGATAAAAAGCGCGATAATGCTGCTAAATATTATTGGCCTTTCCCATCCTGATGCATTAAAACCTAATCCAATTATGATTGAAGCCATTCCAACCATAATAAAGGGATCTTTTATCATTGCTTTTAAATCAATTATTTTTTGACCTGATTGATTGTTTTTCATCGCATAATACTTGGCAACGGGAAAACCTATTGTGTAATATGCAATCTGTAAAGAAAAGATATATAGTGCAGCCAATTTATATCCCTCTTCTCCTAATAAAAGAAAACAAATTAGTCCTCCTATGTTACCCAAATTACTGAAAAATCCGCAGCAAAAAAATGCGCCTGTATCAAAATCATTCATATGGATACTACGGGCAATTAAGAGTGCAATCGTTCCACCTAATATGAGTTGAAAAAGACATAATACAGGAAAAAATAAAAGATTTATCTGGGTAAAATCCATCGCCCAGTATGCTCCGATAAAAGTCACAGGCATAAGGAATAATATGGCAATTTTTTGTAATATCTTTCTTGTATTTTCCAAATTAAGGGGTAAATTTATTTTACCTCTTTTTTCTAAATACTGTACTAAATACCCAATTGCCAGTCCAAGAAATATAATAAACAGGGAATTAAATAAAGGCTTAATCAATGATTACTCCTTTTGTAAATTATGATTTCGACATGTTAATCGATAGTAATATTCCAATACAATTTTCTCTAATAGAATTAGTCTACAATATTAAGCAAATGTAAACTTTTGTGCCAGGCACCAGAGTTTACATTTATGACAACTCTGGTGCCTGGCACAAAAGTTTACATAATGGGATATTTTAATATATTTTGTAGATTTCTTTAATCTTGTTCTCTATTTGGGAAAGTATTTCATCTTCTTCGCATTGGTCAAGATTAATCCATTGGACATCTTTTATTTTGTTTTTAAACCAGGTCATTTGTCTTTTAGCGTAATGTCTGGTATCTATTTTTATCCGATTAATAGCAGTATCCTTATCGTATTCACCATTAAGATATCTGTTTATTTGTTTATAGCCTAAACCCTGCATCGAATTTAAATCATCTTTATAGCCTATTTCCCTTAGAGTTTTTACTTCGTCGATTAGGCCAAGTTCAATCATGTTATCCACACGTATATTTATTTTTTTATAAATAGTTTCTCTTTTACGATAAAACCCGAAGATATAAAAGTTAAAATATTTATTTTTAACTGCATTACTTTTTCTTAGCGTAGATATAGTTTTCCCAGTTATTTTATAAACCTCCAATGCTCTAATAATTCTTTGAAGATCATTGGAATGTATTTGGTTTGCACATACCGGGTCAATGACAGATAATTTTTCGTAAAGATAATTGACTCCCCGTTTGTTTGCAATCTTATTGAATACTCTTCTGAATTTTAAATCTTTTCCCGGACCGGAGAATAAAGGAGAAATCATAGATGAAATATAGAGACCTGTACCGCCAACAAGAAGTGGTATTTTTTTTCTGCTAAAAACATCCAGAAGAGCTTCAGTAGCAATTTCACAATATTGCGAGACATCAAAATTTTTATCAGGTTCTATAATGTCTACCATATGATGCTTAATAGTGCTTAAAATGGTTTGATTTGGTTTATCAGTACCGATATTCATATATTTATAAATTTGCATGGAATCGGCGGATATAATCTCAATATTGTTCATTTGCTTAGCTAATTTCAAAGATAGTTTTGTTTTTCCAATACCGGTTGGTCCTAATAATATAAATACAACCTGTTTATCATTGTAATTCTTCATTAAGCTAGTTCTCCAAATAATGTCCATGCATCTGTTTCAAATATTTTAACTAAAACCAATTGACCTGTTAATTCTTTCTTTCCTTTGAAAATTACAGATTTATTAGTATCTGTTCTTCCGGTTAATTGACCATCTATTTCTTTTCGTGATGATCCCTCCACTAATACTTCAACTGTTTGTCCTTCCATTCTTTTATTAATTTTAGTGGCAATTATTTTTTGCAAATCTATAAGCTTCCATAATCTTTCCTTTTTTATAGACAAAGGAACTTGGTTTGGCATGAGCGATGAAACCGTGTTTTCCCGGTTTGAATAGAGAAAACTGTACATATTATCGAATTCCATTTCCTTGAAAAATGTCAGAGTATCGTTAAAGTCATTATCAGTTTCACCCGGAAATCCTACCATGATATCAGTCGTGATGCTGACTTTTTCTATACTGTTTCTGATTTTATTGAAAATAGTTTTATAACGATGGGTATCGTATTTTCTATTCATAAGAGAAAGGACTTTGTCCGAGCCGGATTGAATGGGTAAATGGATGTGATTACATATTTTTTTTTCATTTTTTATGGTTTCTATTAAATCGAAAGACAAATCTTTCGGATGCGAGGTCATAAATCTGATTCTTTTTATGTTGTCAATTTTAGCTATCATTTTTAATAATTCAGAAAAAGGGACAGGTTTTTTAAAATCCTGGCCGTAAGAATTGACATTTTGTCCCAATAAAAATATTTCTTTATATCCTTTTTTGATTAAGTTTTTCACTTCGGATAGTAGTTCTCCAACTTCTCTGCTCTGTTCAGGTCCCCTGGTATAAGGTACAATACAATAGCTGCAATAATTGTTGCATCCTCTCATGATCTGTACCAAAGCGGTAATATGACTATTTCTTTTAATGGGAATATTTTTCAGAGTAAATTCAGGTAAATGGCTGCAATAAAGATATTTTTTATTATTTATTTCTATTTTTTTTATTAACTCTTCCAGCTCATTTATTCGGGACGGACCAAGAAGAAAATCTACAGAAGGTACATCTTTAAAAATATTTGCTTTTTCTTTTTGTGCCAAACATCCACATAAACCCAATTTAATGTCCGGATTATTAATTTTCAATTTTTTTATTTTTCCAATTAGGCTATAAATTTTTTGTTCAACATTTTTTCTTACACAGCAGCTGTTTAACAAGATTAAATCAGCGTCAGAAATATTATCAGTTATAAGATAATTTAGATGTTTTAACTGGCCAAAGAGATATTCAGAATCGTTTACGTTCATCTGGCATCCAAAAGTTTTTATATATGCTTTCGGATGATTTTTGTGGTTTGATATATTATTTTTTTGCATTTATATAATAACTCTCCCGGTGTTAGGTTTAAATATTTATTTCTAAAAATATTTAAGGAGGTAATTTTTTTAAAAATTACCTCCTCTTTGGTAAAAATTCGATTTATCTATTTTGCGTATTCAACCGACCTTGTTTCTCTGATAACCATAACTTTGATCTGTCCCGGATAATCAATATTTTTTTCAACCTTCAAAGATATGTCTCTGGATATTTTTTGTGCCATGTAATCATCAATTTCTTCAGGGTTCACTATAATCCTTATTTCTCTACCCGCTTGAATCGCGTATGACTTTTCTACACCTTCAAAAGAATTTGCAATATCTTCTAACTTTTCTAATCTTTTAATATAAGTCTCTAACATTTCCCTACGTGCACCTGGTCGTGACGCAGAAATAGCATCTGCAGCTTGAACTAAAACTGCTTCAACGGTTTTAGGCTCTACATCCGCATGATGTGAAGCAATAGCATTTATTACTTCAAATGATTCGCCATTTTTTCTGGCAATTTCTGCCCCAATGGCTGCATGAGTACCTTCTACTTCATGATCTATTGCCTTTCCTATATCATGGAGCAAACCCGCTCTTTTTGCTAGTTGTGCGTTTGCTCCTATTTCTGAAGCCATAATTTCTGCAAGATAGGAAACTTCTTTAGAATGTTGTAATACATTTTGACCGTAACTTGTTCGATATTTTAATTTTCCTAATAGATTAATTATCTTTGGACTAATATTTTTAATATTTGTATCAAAAACGATTTGTTCTCCTGTTTCCTTGATATTGTTTTCCACGATTATTCTCGATTTTTCGATTACTTCTTCAATTCTTGCTGGCTGTATTCGTCCATCTACAATTAATTTTTCGAGTGATATACGGGCAATTTCCCGTCTTATTGGGTCAAAACCAGATATAATTACTGCTTCTGGTGTATCATCTACAATTAAATCAACACCTGTAAGCATTTCAAATGTTCTGATATTTCTTCCTTCTCTTCCAATAATTCTACCTTTCATGTCATCGTTTGGTAACGGTACAAAAGATGTTGTAGTTTCCACTGTATGATCAGAAGCAAATCTCTGAATTGCTAAAGATAATATATTTCTTGATTTCTTGTCAGCTTCTGATTTTGCCCTTTCTTCTGCTTCTTTGATCATTTTACCGGCTTCATGAGAAAGTTCTTTTTCCAAATTGCCCAGTAGCTCTTTTTTAGCTTCTTCCTGGGTCATCTTGGATATTTTTAGCAATTCATCCTTTTTATCTTGATGTATTTTATTTACTTTTTGTAGGTTTTTTTCTAGTTCCTGATCTTTGTAATTTAAAGATCTTTCTCTTTTTTCAAGGGATTCCATTTTTTGAACCAGATTATTACTCTTTTTTACCAATTGATCTTCAAATTTTTGTATTTCAAATCTTTTACATTTAATATCATTTTCTGCATCTCTTCGTGTTTTATATGCTTCCTCCTTTGCCTGAAATGCTATCTCTTTCTTAAGGGATTCAGCTTCTCTTTTTGTGTGCTCTAAAATATCTTTTGCATTGTTTTCCGCAGAAGATATTTTAGATTTAGTAATAAACCTGGTTAATAGATATCCCATCGCTAAACCAATAATTATATTTATTACGAAAATATAGTACATTTTTATGTTACTTCACCTCCTATTATTCAATTTACAAGGTACATAATTTTTTTATCAATTTAAATATTAATTATGTAAAAATATTATTTTTTTTCCGAACAAGATATTTAGGAAACAAAAAGCATTACAAAAATATTTTAACCTTTATATTTTAAAAAGTCAAATTATATAAACAGTATAAACAACATCATGTATCCAGTATATAGGATTAAATCTATGATAAGATAAGGGTTGGTAATGCGGGGGAAACAATATCCAGTATTAAATGACAACTTTGGTGCCTGGCACCAGAGTTGTCATAAATGTAAACTTTTGTGCCTGGCACAAAAGTTTACATTTTGTTTTTGAACTCTTTATTGATAAGTTCAAAAAAAATATTTCTTGCAATTTCCGTGGAAAAACCCCTTCTTATTAGGAAATTATATATTTTCTTAGGGTCAAAGGTTGGATTGTTTATCTTCTGAATAGATATTTTTTCACCAACCAACTTTCTCGCTAAATCTGACTCAGACACTTCGGTGAATATTTCATTAATGACTTTTTGTCTGATATCCTTGCCTATTCCTTTGGTTTTAAGTTCCTGATTTAATCGAAACTTACCTACAGGTTTATTACTTATTCTGTATCGAGCCCATGAATAGGCAAACGATTCATCATTGATAAAATTATTTTCTTCCAGCCATTCTATGATTTTAGAAATGCTATTTTCGGATAAATCTCTGGTATGTAGCTTTTGAATAATCTTATATTTAGTATAATCTTTTCTTGATAAAATAAATAGAGTATATTTTTTACCTCTATTAATCTCATCATTTAAGATAATTTCTTCAATGGCTGATTCAGATATTTCCTTGCCGGTATGGATATCCAGTTTTACAATAGTCTCTTCATCTATGAAATAAATTTTATTATTATCTAAATGTATTTCAGCTTTTCCATTATTTTTGAGTCTGTAATTGATAGAAATAACAATGCTTATTTTTTATCATCCTCTTTTTTATCTTCTGTAATTAGGCCTGCATGAATTAATATTTGATTTTCAATTTCTTTAAAAACATCCGGATGTGTTTGTAGATATGTTTTCCCATTCTCTCTCCCTTGTCCAAATTTTATATCATTATAGGATATCCACACTCCTGATTTCTTTAATATATTATATTTTATACCTAAATCAATCATATCTCCTTCTTTGGAAATTCCCTTGCCAAAAATAATATCAAAGGTTGTTTCCTTAAAGGGTGGTGCCAGCTTGTTTTTAACTACTTTTACTTTTACCATATTTCCAATGTTATCATCATCCTTTTTAATAGATGCTTTTCTTCTGATATCCATTCTAATGGTGGAATAAAATTTTAATGCTCTTCCGCCAGGTGTTGTTTCGGGGTTTCCAAAAAACACGCCAATTTTTTCTCTGATCTGATTTACAAATATTACTGTTGTTCTGGATTTACTAATGATTGCTGTTAATTTTCTGAGTGCCTGAGACATTAATCTCGCCTGTAATCCCATATAAGAATCACCCATATTTCCTTCTATTTCTGCTTTCGGTACCAATGCAGCTACTGAATCAATGACTACGACATCCACTGCATTGCTTCTGACTAATGATTCTGTAATTTCAAGTGCCTGCTCACCGGTATCCGGTTGCGAAATAATAAGCTCATCAGTATTGACACCGATATTTTTCGCATATTTAGGGTCCAGGGCGTGTTCGGCATCAATAAAAGCAGCAATTCCCTGTTTTTTTTGTGCTTCTGCAATAATATGAAGGGTAAGAGTTGTTTTTCCCGAAGCCTCAGGTCCGAATATTTCCATTACCCTTCCTCTGGGGACTCCTCCGATACCAAGAGCGATATCCAGCGATAATGATCCTGTAGATATAATATTGCTTCCAATTATTTTTGGCTTGTCGCCTAGTTTCATAATAGATCCTTTTCCGAATCTATGTTCGATGTTTTGTATTGCCATATTTAATGCTTCTTCTTTTTTGGATATTTGATCTCCGTTGATTCCTGCCATTTTTTTGCTCCTTTTATATTGTTTTGTCTGTTCTTATTTAATGATTAACCAATGGAAAACGTTCAATTATACTATAGATTGGACCTGTAGGTGTGAGTTTACTTTCCATCAGTTCAATCGAATTGATTTTTTGACATTCATTTTTTAAATGAATGTCATTGATGCTATCCATCAATGTATTTTTATCGGTCAAGAATTTTACTCTTCCAATAGTTATATGACTGCGAAATTCCCTGCTGTCATTTAATATAAGATTTTTTAACAAGGAAGATTTAATCAATTCGGATAGCTTTTTCAGTTCAATCTTACCATTTTCAATGCCCACCCAGAGTATACGAGGTTTTTTAAGGGACGGGAATGTACCAATGTTTGAAGATAAGCTAATAACAAAACTTTTGTTGCATGCTGCTATATTTTTCAATAATTGCCGAATTATTTTTATCTGCCCTGATGATTGATCACCCAGGAATTCCAGGGTGATATGTAAAACATTCGGGTTGACCCATTTTATTTTGGATTCCCCAACGTTAAAGTTATTCTGAATAACGGATAATGCATTTTTTATATTCGAATCCAAATTTATTGCTATAAAAGTTCTTTTTTTTTCATTGTTCAACAAACTTCTACCATCTTTCATTATTCAGCATGTTTCATTTTAAATTATTCTAGGTGTCCGATTGATCTTTTCTTAGTTCAAGTTTATATTTTTGTCTTACGGAATTAAGAAAATTGATATATTCTGCCGTCTTATAATTCGAATAAGTATGTTCATTATTGGGAATAAATGATTTATATTCAAACCTGAGTGTAATCTCAGCATATATTCCGTTGTTAAGATAAATTCTTGAAGGACCGTTTTTTGTGCTGGCTAAAATGAATTTATCCATTGTTATATATCCGGGGTCCAGGTTAATGTTCCTTTTGTTGGTTAGAGTATCATTTTCCAGAATATAATTCTCTAGATCGTTGGTAATTATTTTAATCCCGGCCAAATTTTCACATTTAATTAATTTTTCGAAAGAGATAACTTTTTGTAATAAATCTTTCCCGAATTCTTCTTCATAATAGTCAGTAAAATCAAAAGTCTGTATATTACTTTTTCCGTCAATTCGGTCAAAATTTTTTTGCAAAAGTTTTTCATAAACATCAAACATGGATTCTTTCGAAGAAATCATACTGATGATTAATTTAACTGGTTTTGGAAAATATATCTTTCCCACAATATGATTTATCCCTTCGTTTATTTTAAATAATTCATTAAGAATTTTCCTCAATATTTTCAAATAAATATTCAAACATTTGATTATTTCTGGTTGACTCATTCAAATCAATTTCTTTGTCATCAACAAAAGTAGTGAGATTTTTTGGAAACATAGTTGAAAGTTTCATATCTTCTCTAATTCTAAATAATAGTTCTTCATCTTTTAGTAATATGCCTTCAAATAATAATTTATCGTCGTGAAGTAATTTAAACCAGGTATTATCTTGAGCTAGAACTTTTAGGGTAGGTATTTTTTCGACGATGATTTCTTTCGGAATAACAGGTTCCATTTCCGACTCCCCCAATATCCCTTCGGCAGTCTCTTCAAGTATAATGTCCGTAGCATTTGATGTTTCAGTTTCATTATTTGTAATATCATTTACTTCCGGAGAAGGAATCGGATAATTTTTTGCATTTCTCAAATAATTGTTAAAAAACAAAACCCCAACAAATAAAAATATAACAAATCCGGCTAGATAGACATATCTGAAATTAGTTAAATTACTTTTTCTTTTAAATGTTCTGGCACTTTTATTTCTTAAAGATAATTTTTCTTCTCTTTTGACAGCAATCTCTTCCTGCTGTTTTTCAATCCCTTTATAAGTTTTAATAATGTCCTTAATTTTCTCATCATTAATATTTAAATATTTACAATAATTTCTTAAATATCCCAGAATATATGTTTCTCCGGGTAATATATTAAAGTTTCCTTCTTCAATCGCGGTTAAATACTTTTTACGTATTTTTAAAATTTCTTCAATTTCTTCTAAAGAAATATCCTTCTCTTCTCTTTTTTCTTTTAAAAATAATCCAATATCCTTCATTTCCAAAACAGTTTTCTCCTTTTAATAGATATTGCTATTAAAATAACAATATTACATTAACTGATTATAGTGCAAATAGGATGAATAATCAACCCACTTCTTTTTCGTAAGGTATGCCACTTGCAGCAGGAGGAGTAGCCCTTCCAATAGCACTGACCAATACGAATATTGCTAAAGCATATGGGACCATATTTATAAATTGTACCGGTATATCAAGGATACCTTGAAGTCTGATAGATAAAGCTTCACCAAAACCAAATAGTAGCGCAGCACCGGCAGTCCCAAGAGGTGTCCATTTACCGAAAATCATGGCAGCTAAAGCAATAAATCCCCTACCACCGCTAATTTCCTTGACAAAAAAATGTGCCTGTTCAAGAGAGAGAAAAGACCCGGCAAGACCTGCAAGAGCGCCGGAGATCATGACAGCAATGTATCGCATCTTGATTACGTTTACGCCCATGGTATCTGCCGCTTCAGGATATTCACCGACTGAACGCAACCGCAATCCAAAAGGTGTTTTAAATAGGGTAAAATGAGCTATGATAAATATGAAGAAGGTTATATAAATCAATGGAGAATGATGTAGAAAAATAACAATTAAACTCCTAATTAGGGTTGAACCTTCACCCGATGCTGGAATTGATATTCCCCAAATAGGGAGATTGGTAACAGCCATAATTTGAGTTTCCTGAAAAAACAACCAAGCCAAAAATACAGTAATTCCGCTGGCAAATAAATTAATGGCTACTCCGCTGACAATTTGATTTGCTTTAAAAGTGATAGAAGTCACTGCGTGGATTAATCCAAGAACGATACCTATTAAAACTGCGGCAAACACACCTACCCAAGGATTATGAGAAAAATTGGCGACTGCAACTGCTGTAAAAGCACCGGTTAACATCATTCCTTCTAAGCCAATATTGACTACTCCGGATTTTTCTGAAAACACGCCACCAAGGCCAGCCAATGCCAAAGGTATGGCGATTCTTATAGAGGAAGCAAAAAAATCTGCATTAAACATCTCACCAAACATTACGCTATTTTCCTCCTTTTTCTTATAATTCTCTTAACAACTTCATCACTTATCACTACAAAGATAACAATCACTGCTTGTAAAACCATGATGAGTTCTCTGGGTATTCTCCCGGCAGTAAAGATGTTGACGATTGCTCCACCATAATTTAATACTCCAAATAATATTGCTGCAAGTACAACTCCCAGAGGATGATTTTTTCCGAGGAGGGCCACTGCTATCCCGTTAAATCCGTATCCTGTAAAAAGTCCCTGTCTCCATCTATATTTAAATCCCATGACTTCATTGGTTGCTACGAGACCTGCCAATGCTCCACTTATTACCATGGCTAAAACAATATTTTTTGCTACACTGATACCGCCATATTCTGCTGCCAATGGACTGAAACCAACTGCCCTTATTTCATAACCTAAATTCGTTTTCCATAAAATATAATAAACCAGTACAGCTGCTGCAAGAGCAATAAAAAATGATACATTTACCTGGTTATAAGCAGGAAAATCTATGTTAAGAGCTTTTAAAAGATGATATATTCTTGGTAATCGAGCTGCTTGAGCAATCTCACTCGTATGAGGTATCATTTGTTTTATACCCGCTGCTGCCATATCCGCTGTGGGTGGTGCTTTATATTGTAAAACCAAATAGAAGGTCAAAGATGTCGCTATCCAGTTCATCATAATGGTAACAATGACTTCGTGCACACCTTTCTTGGCTTTTAAGATTCCGGGAATAGATGCCCATAGTGCGCCACCTCCGGCTGCCGCTAAAATACATAATGGAATAAGAATAATAGCAGGTAAGTTTGTAAAAGTAAATCCTACCCAGGTTGCTAAAAAAGTGCCAATGTACATTTGACCCTCTCCGCCAATATTAAACAGTCCGCAGCGGAAAGCAAAAGCAACTGCCAAACCGGTAAATATGAGTGGCGTGGCGCGAAACAATACATTTCCCCATCCATCACGATTGCCTAAAGCATTTGAAAAGAGTACTTTGTAAACAAAAATAGGATCTTCTCCTATGATCATGATAACAATTGCACCTACTAATAGTGCAAATATGACTGCAATTAAAGGAGTAATATTTGCTAAAAAACTATAAATATTGATTTTATTAGTTGGTTTCAAAACATTTTCCTCACTTTTTTGCTTCCTTTAAAGTTGTTTTCTTTTTTTTTGAACCTGTCATCAGCAATCCTAATTCTTTTTCATTGGTTTTTTTTGGGTCTAAGATATCAACAATTTTACCTTCATAGATGACTGCTATGCGATCAGACAAAGAAAGTATTTCCTCTAAATCAGCAGATATCAGCAAAACGCCTTTTCCCTTATCTCTTTCGTTGATGATTTGCTGATGGACGAATTCAATGGAACCAACGTCCAGTCCACGTGTCGGCTGGGCAGCTATTAAAAGTATCGGATTGCCAAACAATTCGCGGGCAACAATCACTTTTTGTTGATTTCCACCCGATAAAGACTTAAGCAAGTTGTTTTTATCGGAAGGCCTTATATCAAATTGTTTAATTAATTGATTTGCATGAATATTAATCGTTTTATGATTTAAAGAAAAGCCGTTATTGAATGGCATTTTATATTGAGAACCAAGAATGAGGTTTTCAGCAACGGTAAAACTGGAAATAATGCCTCTTTGTCTTCGGTCTTCGGGAATGTGGGCAATTTTTTCTTCTTTAATCTCTCTGGGTGAATCATTGGTAATATCTTTATCATATATTGATATTTTGCCGCTTTTTGTCTTTCGTAATCCTGTAATAACCTCGACTAACTCAGACTGTCCGTTTCCCTCGACTCCGGCAATGCCTAATATTTCGCCTTCTTTTATTTTAAAAGAAATATCTTTTAAAGCAGGTAATTTTTTATTATTTAATGCATTCAATTTACTCACTTTTAAAACATTTTTTCCAAAATTATCTTTCTTTTTTTCTACGTTAAAAATAACTTTTCGACCAACCATCATGCTGGCAATCTCTTCTTTATTGGTTTCACTTGTTTTTTTCACGCCCACCACTTTTCCTCGCCGCATAACGGTAATACGATCAGTCACTTCCTGTACTTCATTTAATTTGTGCGTGATAAAAATAATGGTTTTTCCTTGTTTTTTAAGCGATTTCATTATATTGAAAAGTTCATCAACTTCTTGGGGGGTTAGTACCGCTGTAGGTTCGTCCATAATCATTACCTCTGCTCCACGGTAAAGGACCTTTATTATCTCCACCCTTTGTTGAATGCCCACAGAGATATTTTCAATTTTGGAATCTGGATCAATTTTAAATCCAATCCCTTTAGATATCTCTTCTATATTTTTAGTTGCTTTTTTTATATCGATAAAGAGATTGTTTATTTTTGGTTCCATTCCCAGGATAACATTTTCAGTGACAGTCAAAGGAGGGACCAGCATAAAATGTTGGTGAACCATACCGATTTTCATCTTTATGGCTACGTTTGGATTTGATATTTTTATTTTTTTGCCATTGATATGTATTTCGCCGGAATCTGCCTGGTATAAACCGTATAAAATACTCATTAAAGTGGTCTTCCCGGCGCCATTCTCTCCAACGAGAGCATGGATTTCACCTTTGTAAACCGAAAAATTAACTTTGTCGTTGGCTGTGACAAGCGGGAATCTCTTGGTAATATTTTTCATCTCTAATGCATTTTCAGGCAATGATTTAACCTCCTTTTAGATAATACTAAAAAGGCGCATAGAGGCATTTATATTGATAAAATACCTCTATGCGTTGACTTTTCAAATTTATTACATTACTTCACTGGGTACTACAATTTCTCCGCTAACAATTTTTTGTTTTGCTGCTTCCACTTGATTAATTATATCTTCTGAAATCAAGTCTTTGTTAAATTTATCTATAGCATAACCTACACCGTTATAAGTATTTTCGCCTATGGTGACGCTTCTGTCCAGACCAAATACTTCAATTCCACCTTTAAAGTTTTCTTCCATGACTGACTTAATGGCTAAATAAACCGATACATCTACTTGTTTAAGCATGCTGGTTAAACCAAAGCTTTCACCGGTTTCCTCTACAAATCCCAGGTAATTTTGATTGGAATCAACTCCGATTACAAATCTTTTTCTTTCTTTTGCGGCTTCATATACACCGGCACCGGTTAATCCGGATGCATGAAAAATGACCCATGCTCCATTATCGTATTGAGATAAGGCTAATTCTTTCCCTTTGACCGGGTCAGCAAATGCTTGTCCGGTGTCACCGGCATAAGCGGAAAGTACCTTACATTCCGGATAGACATATTTGACTCCGGCAATATATCCAGCTTCAAATCGTTTAATGAGAGCTATTGCCATACCTCCCACAAAACCAACCGTGTCTTTACCAGCTTCTTTTGTTTTTAAACCGGCAATCATACCTACTAGGAAAGAACCATCCTGTTCAGGAAAGGTTAACGATACGACATTAGGTTTATCTGGTATATATCCGTCAACAGAAGCAAAAAAGGTTTCCGGAAATTCATCTGCAACAGTTTTAATGGCATCATCAAATAAGAAACCAACTCCAATCACCATGTCGTAACCCATCATTGCAAGCATTCTTAGATTGACTTCTCTGTCAGCATCTACGCCAGGTTCCAATTCTATTCTTTTAATTCCGAAATCATCCGCTGCCCAGGTTAATCCACGGGAAGCTGAATCATTAAAGGATTTATCTCCCTTGCCTCCTATGTCGAATACCAGTCCAACTTTGACTGGATCGGCTGCAAAAACCATCGAAGAAAAACATAAACTTAATATCATCGAAAAAACAATGACTAATATGATATTTCTTTTCATTATCAAAATCTCCTTTTACAAAAATAATTTAAAATAATTCTACAGAAAAAATGAAACAATAATCCATTTACCACCCCCGATTTATTATTTTTTTTTATAAAGCAAAAAAAGTGATATGAAACTACTTTCTAATTTATATTCGACAAAAATAAAACAAAATCCTTCTTAGAATTAAAAATATTTAATAATTTTACGAAAAAAAATTACCTAAATATTTTATTTATCAAATTGAGTCAGATAATCGTTTTTAGATAACATTATTTTTCTCGGATTTCTTCCATCGTAGGGTCCGACAATCCCTTTGTCCTCCATTAAATCTATTAATCTGGCAGCTCTTGTATATCCGATTCTAAGCTTTCTTTGAAGGATGGAAATAGATGCCTGGTTGTTATTAATAATTACTGAGACGGCATCCTGAAATAATTCATCAATTTCCTCTTCTTCTTCTTTTTCTTCACCATCTAAATTAACAATAGAATTTTTCATTGTATTCATTTCGAATGTATCTTGATCTTCTTCAGATTCAAAATAATTTTCTTTCAAAAAGGTTACAACTTTTCTAATTTCTTTTTCGTTAACAAAAGCACCCTGAGCTCGTATAGGTTTAGGAGCACCTACAGGAGAGAATAACATATCTCCATTGCCTAATAGTTTTTCTGCTCCGTTTACATCTAATATGGTTCTTGAATCAACCTGAGTCGATACCGCAAAAGCTATCCTTGACGGGAAGTTCACTTTTATGGAACCGGTAATAATATCAACCGAAGGACGTTGAGTAGCAATAATCAAATGAATTCCTGTTGCCCTGGTCATTTGAGCTAAGCGACACAATGATTCTTCAACTTTTACCGGAGAAGACAAAATTAAATCAGCAAGTTCATCGACAATAATTACAATATAGGGTAACGGCAGCATATCTTTTTTAATGTTTTCAACATATTCATTATAACCTTGCATGTTTCGCACGCCAACCTGGGCAAAAATTTTAAACCTTCTTTCCATTTCAGAAATTGCCCAATTTAATACTTTTGTTGCCTGGTTTTTATCCGTTACGATAGGAATAGATAGATGAGGAATTCCGTTATACACATTTAACTCAACTCTTTTCGGATCTATCATAATCAATTTCACTTGTTTAGGGTTAAGGTTGTAAAGCATACTTAGAATTATGTTATTAATGCATACACTTTTTCCGGAACCGGTAGCACCAGCTATGAGTAAGTGCGGGAGTTTGGTTAGATCAGCAATAATAGGTTTTCCGCTGATATTTAAACCCAAAGCCAGGGGCAATTTGTAGTGACTCTCCGTTAATTCCCTGCTCGCCAATATTTCCTTTAAATATACTTTGGTTCTTTTTATATTTGGTACTTCAATGCCAATAGCATTTTTACCGGGAATAGGTGCTTCAATTCTTACAGAGGCGACGGCAAAAGCGAGGGCTATATCATTGCTTAAATTAGTTATTTTAGATATTTTAACTCCGGGAGCAGGTTGAATTTCATATTGGGTTACACTTGGACCCTGGGTAACCCCGGTTACTTTTGCCTTAATGCCAAAATTTACAAAAGTGTTTTCCAGTATTTTTATATTTTGCTCAATATTTATTTTTGATTTTGAAGCAGCCCTGTCATCCATAGAATTTTGAGAAAGTAATGATAAGGGAGGTAGAATATATTTAATATTTTCTTCCTTTTTATTATTTCTGTAGAAGTTAATTTTTTCCTGTGATGACTTTGTCTCTTTTTTAAATTCTTTTTTTGCTCTCTTTTCTGGTATTTCTCCTCTTCTTATTTCATTATCGACATGATAAACAATCTTAGGACTGCTTTTTTCCTTAGTTTTTATCGAAGTTTTCTTAATGATTCTTTGAACGCGTGCAGTAGCTGTTTTAGCTTCTATAACTATTATTTTAAATATTTCAAAATAGGATGATTCGGATAGAAATAAAGCGGAAATCATACTAAGGGATATTAAAACAAGATAGGCTCCGCTTAAACCAAAGTATAAAAATAGCGAGTTAGATATGAAGTAGCCAAGTATTCCCCCGCCGGCCCCTGATTTTGAAAGTGAATAGACATTTCCTAAAAGCAGTAATTTAAGATGAATAAAAGTTAAAAAGATGATGAATAACAAACTTATGGCAAATATTTTTCGATATGGGCTTTTCATATTTAAATCAAAAATCAAGATAAATCCTATGAATAATAGTATAAATGGTAATAAATAAGCACCGATTCCGATAAATTGGTTGGTAGTTTCCGTAATTATATGACCAAAATATCCCATTTTGTCCATGAAAATATACGATAAAATATATAAAAGGGAAAATGAAACCATTATAATGCCAAAGATTTTATTTTTCGTATTTTTTCTTTTCATCTATTTACCCGATCCTTTCTGTAGTAAAAGTCAAATAAAAGGTTAAAGCAGAAATAATCCAGAGATAATAAGAGAAATAATACATTTTACCCCTTTTTAATATACCGAGAAATATTTTCATTGCGCCATAGCTGGATACAAAAGCTGCTATACCGGATAATAACATCATGAAAAAATTTATATCCAGAAAGATAATTTCTTTTATTTTAAATAGGGTTGCCCCTAAAATTATGGGAACGGATAATATAAACGAATACCTTGCAGCAAAATCCCGACTGAATCCTTTGCTCAATCCAGCTAATACTGTCATTCCAGAACGGGAAATTCCCGGAATAATGGCAATTGTCTGGGCAAATCCGACAAAGATTGCGTCCATACCATTAATGTCAGAGATATTTTTATTTCCGCCCTTATATAATCTGCTGCCAATCCATATGATAGCTCCCGTAACAGACAGCATCAATGATGTTATAACGGGTTTATCAAATAAAGCTTCGAAGTAATCACTAAAACAAAAACCGATTATTGCGGCAGGTATTGTGCTGATGATTAGAAACCAGGCAAACTTGGAGGAAGGGTCATCCTTGAAAATATTTTTTATTTTTTTACCTTGTGACATTGCCCTCAGGCTTCCCATAAAAGAAAAGATGATTTCTTTTATTTCATGATTGAAAAGAACAATTACCGCCAATATGGTTCCAAAATGAAGAAATGCTTCAAATGCAGCCCCGGGTAAATCAATCTTTAACAAATATTTTGATATCACCAAATGGCCTGAGCTGCTAATTGGAAAAAATTCAGATAATCCTTGTATTAATCCTAATAATATTAATGACATAATTTTTCCTAACTTTTTGAAAGTTCATCTATTACCATTAAGCTAATATTGTTTGCATGATCGCCAATTCTTTCTAAATTACTTATTAAATCAAGAAAAATGACTCCGGATTCCGGATAACAAATTCCTTTGTTTAACCTTTTAATATGATGATTACGAAGTTCCTTTTCAATGTTATCAATTTCATCTTCCTTTAAAACAACACTTTTAGCCAAATTGATATCTCTGATATTTAAAGCGGATATGGATTTATTTAAAGAAAGTTGAACTTTCGAAAACATATTTTTTAATTCGTTTATAGCTTTTTCACTAAACGGTAATTTTTCATTTATCTTTTCCTCTGTTAGTTCTGCCATGTTTTCTGCATGGTCACCTACCCGTTCAATATCATTTACTATGTTCATTAAATCGGTTAATCTTATTGATTGGTTAATACTTAAAGATTGCTGAGAGATTAATACTAAATACTTTGTAATTTCTTTTTCAAGGGTATTTACTACCTGTTCCTTCAGATAAACATTTTTTAATTTATTGATATCGTTCTGAATAAAAGACATCACTACATCATCCAGCATGCTTTGTACCATTTCACCCATTCTGACCAACTCTTTATTCGCTTGGCCTAAAGCGATGGAAGGTGTATTTATAATTTCTTTGTTAAGATAAACGGGACCCTTTTTAATAATGATTTCTTCCCCGGGCAACATTTTAATAATCAATTTAACAAAAACATTCAGGAAAGGAAGCAATATCATAGTGTCAATTACATTGAACATGGTATGTGCATTTGCAATTTGTCTCGGGATGCTAACCGAAGTTAGAGCTGCTAATTGAGTAAATTGAGATATGAATAATGAAAAAAATAAAACTCCTAAAGTTTTAAAAACCAATTGGGAAAGCGCCACTCTCTTTCCGGTAATCGAGCTACCTATGCTGGCAATTAATACTGTAACAGAAGTTCCTATATTACTTCCAAGCATTAATGGTATAGCTGTTTCTAAATCAATGATACCTTGTATGGACATGGCAATGATAATTGCTATAGTAGCACTACTACTTTGAATAATTGCTGTAAAGACTGTAGCGACTAAAATACCTAAAAAGAAGTTGTGGGAAATATTTGCAAGTAAATTAAGAAATGGGGCATAGTTTCTTAAAGGGCTTACTGCATAAGACATTGTTTGTAAACCTAAAAATAATATGCCAAATCCTAACAATATTTGACCAAAGTATTTATAATTTCTTCTTTTAGACAAAAAATAAATCATAAAACCAATGCCAATTGCAGGTAGAGCATATTTTTCTAAACGAAAAGATACAATTTGAGCGGTGATGGTGGTACCAATGCTTGCACCGGCAATGACGCTTATGGCTTGTTTTAAATTTAACAATCCAGCATTCACTAAGCCAACCGTTATTACCCCGGTAGCACTACTACTTTGTATAATGGAAGTTAGTAGTGTTCCGGTTGCGACCCCCATTAAAGGTTTGCTGGTCAAAATTTCCATGGTTTTTTGAATTCTATCACCGGCTATCTTTTGCAAACCTTCACTTAGTAATTGCATACCATATAAAAACAATCCAAGACCACCAATTAAACCAAAGAATAGATCAATGGTCATAAGTACCTCCATCATGAATAAAATTACATTTTATTTAAGCGTCTTTATACCACTATGCCCAAAACCACCTTCTCCCCTTTTTGTATTATTTAAGGATTGAACCACGTTAAAATTTGGGAAATATATTTTTTGAATAACTAATTGCGCAATTCTATCTCCTCTTTTAATCGAAAAGGCTTTTTCACCTAAATTAATTAGTATTACTTTTATTGCACCTCTATAATCTGAATCAATCGTTCCTGGACTGTTAAGTACAGTAATTCCATACTTAACAGCCAGGCCACTCCTGGGTCTTACTTGACCTTCATAGCCTTCAGGAATATCGATTTTGATCCCGGTTGATACTAATTTTACTTCGTTAGGTTTAATTAATAGTTCATGGTTTTCTGCCGAAAACAGGTCAACCCCGGAAGAGAATTTGCTAGCGGACACTGGAACGGGCAGGTCTTCACAGCCTTCAATTTTTTCTAATTTTATTTCTATTTCGTTATTTTTAGTCATTTTATTCTGCTTACCTGAATCTTAAAAATTAATCATATTTTTCGTTGTGGTTATTGTTCTCTGTAGCAGGGCCATTTTCTTTTGCATTGTATTCTTCTTCGCTTATTTTTCTTAAGTCAATTCTGCCCTGAACGTCAATTTTAATAACTTTTACGAAAATATCATCATTGGTTTTCACGACATCTTCGACCTTTTCTATTCTTCTATGTGATAATTTAGAGATATGAACCAGTCCTTCTTTTCCTGGAAGTATTTCAACAAAAGCTCCGAAATTAGTTGTTCTGGTAACTTTACCCTTGTAACTTTCGCCAACTTTTGCTTCTTTTACAATTCCCTCTATCATGTGAATAGCATTTTTTACAGACTCGCTATCACTAGAAGAAATAAAGATTTCTCCATCTTCTTTTATGTCAACTGCAGCACCGGTTATTTCAATAATCTTTTTAATGTTTTTACCACCCGGACCAATGACACTGCCTATCTTTGAAGGATCAATTTTAAAAATAGTAATCTTGGGGGCATATTCGGATAATTCTTTTTTTGGTTTGTCAATGACTTGATTCATAATGTCCAGAATATGTAATCTTGCCTTTTTAGATCTATGCAATATTTCTTTTAGTATTTCCTGTGAGATACCACTAATTTTCAAATCCATTTGTATGGCTGTAATCCCTTCACTGGTACCCGTTGCCTTGAAATCCATATCCCCGTAATGATCTTCCAATCCTAAAATGTCTGTAAGTATTTCACTTTCGTTTTCTTCTTTAACCAGGCCCATTGCCACTCCGGCGACCGGACTTTTTATTATGACACCGGCATCCATTAAAGAAAGGCTTCCTCCGCAGACTGATGCCATAGAAGAAGAGCCATTCGATTCTAATATCTCAGAAACCAATCTAATAGTATAGGGAAAATCTTCTTCAATCGGAATGACAGCTTTAAGTGCTTTTTCGGCTAATGAACCATGCCCTATCTCTCTTCTTGATTGCCCTCTTCTTGGTCTGACATCGCCCACGCTAAAGGGAGGGAAATTATAGTGTAAATAGAATCTCTGTGTTGAATCTTCCTGAAGTGTATCAATGAATTGTCTATCCTTAATGGAACCAAGAGTAGTAATTACTAAAGCCTGTGTTTGGCCACGGGTAAATAAGGCACTTCCATGAACCCTTGGAAGGATACCGGTCTCACAGGTAATAGGTCGGACTTCATCTAATTTTCTACCATCTGACCTCTTTTTATCTACAAGGATTAATTTGCGGAATACTTTTTCATAAATCGTATCGAAAACATTTTTAAAAACTGATTTATTATCATCTTCAACGCCAAATTCACCGACCATTTTATCCAAAAGAACATCTAATGCATTCTCTTTCTCTTTTTTATCTGCTATGCAAATAATGTCCTTGATATTCTGTTCGTAAGTGTCCATTATTTTCTTACAATATTTATCTTTTATTTCATCATCTTTGTTATCAGGCACATATTCTTTTTTAGTTTTTCCGATAATATTCAAGAATTCTTCCTGCCCTTTTATTATTGCATTGATTGATTCCTGGGCAATTTCAACGGCTTTTAATATCTGGTCTTCGGATAGTTCTTTTGCTTCCCCTTCCATCATTACAACAGAATCTTTCGGGCCTGCAATGATAAGATTCAGCTTGCTTTCTTCCAATTCCTGCAAAGTTGGATTTACTATGAACTGGTCATCTTTCATACCCATTCTAACCGCACCTATCGGACATTTAAATGGAATATCGGATATCCATAAAGCTGCAGATGCACCAACAAGCGCTAAAACATCGGGCATATTTTTTTCATCGTATGAAAGCGTGGTTATAATAACTTGTACATCATTTCTATATCCTTTTGGAAATAATGGTCTGAGAGGACGATCAATCAACCTTGAAGTAAGAATGGCATTATTACTTGGCCTGCCTTCTCTCTTGAAAAAACCACCGGGTATTTTACCGGCAGCATAGAATTTTTCCTCATAATCTACCAATAAAGGAAAAAAATCTATTCCTTCCCTTGGTGTATTTGAAGAAACAACGGTTGCCAATACAGTAGTTTCTTCGCAAGTTACCACTACAGCACCGTGTGCCTGCCTGGCTATTTTCCCTGTTTCAATTTTAATTATTTTACCGTTTAAATTAATTTCTATAAATTTATGACTATCCATATAATATTTATTTTCTCCTTTTTTTTTTGAAAAATATCATTTTTCCTTGTTTATTTTCTTATTTTTAAAGCTCCTATTATCTCACGATATTTTTCAATATTATTATCTTTAAGATAACTTAATAATCTTCTTCTCTTACCAACCATCTTTAGCAATCCCTGTTTTGAATGAAAATCTTTTTTATTTTCTATGAGATGACCGGTCAGTTCATTTATTCTTTTAGTAAGCAAAGCTATTTGTACTTCCGACGAACCTGTGTCATTTGCATGGTGTTGATATTTTTTAATATACTCCTCTTTATTCTCTTTAATCGAAACCATTCTCTATTCTCCTTTTTATTTTTATATTAGTAAATATTTATTTATTATTCCTACATATTTTAACACAAAGCTTAATACCCTTCAACCTTATATAAAGAGCATCAGGTATATAGTATATAGTATTGAGTATTGAGTGAATAAAGAGAAGATAAGATACAAAAAAGTAGCATTCCTCTTTTTATCTAATTACACCACCAAAGTTGTCATAAATTATTATTTCCCTGTAATTCGAAATCACACCTTTTCTTTTTACTATTACTCTATACTTTATATTATAACCTGTTTTTTAATTTTCTGGCAATAGAAATATCTTGAATAATTTGCTTTCTTAAACCTTCTACGCTGTCAAAATATTTCTCATCACGAATTTTATCTAATACATGGCAGGTTATATCCTGCTCGTAAATATTTTTATCGAAATCCATA
>Ga0222683_1000231_pt1 | contig 22862 bp, 26 predicted proteins | sample AntAcemetage1073_FD_179841 | JGI IMG/M metagenome (GOLD analysis project Ga0222683, IMG submission 179841) | Saline water microbial communities from Ace Lake, Antarctica - #1073 | ecosystem: Environmental > Aquatic > Non-marine Saline and Alkaline > Saline | place: Antarctica: Ace Lake... | reverse complement strand
TGATACAACAATTGGTGGGGGCTTACTTGTATTTTTAGCCTTTTTTATTTCAGTTACCTCCTTTACATTTATTACAACTCCCAACCCGACCTTCTTCAGATAAGCTTCCTTTATATTTTTGGCAATTGTATCTACAGATGCCCCTACATTACGCAAGTCGTCATCAATTACAAGTAGTATATCTATTTCATCTATTTTTTTCTGCACTATTTGGTATTGTTTGACTTTGAATGTTTTAAGTTTATGAAGTACAGGTGTAATAAAACAAAATGCGCCAGGTGGAAAGATCTTTCCATTCGGTAGAACTATATTCGCTCTCATTCTGCCCTCTATGCCGCCTTCTATAATTGGAGTTGCCAGCCCACAGCTGCATTCTTCAGGTGGTAAAAGACTGACCCAGTCATCCATGCCAGTATATCGAATTATGGGTGTCCCTCTCCCCCAAAGACGAGTTAGCACAACATGCCCTCGTTCTCCTGCAGGAATCAATTCGCCATTATCATTTATGGCTTCAACATTAAAGAAATCAGAGTGTATGTGCCAGGTTCCATCTAGACATTCAAATGCTATGTTGGCTCCAGCTTCAACAGATGGATATATATTAAGAAGTCTGCATCCAAATGCATCTTCTACATAACTTTTTGTATATTCATCTAACATTGCTCCTCCTGTCCAGAAGAGCTTTGGTTTAATGTTTTTTCCGTATCCCTTTCTTTTAAGAAAAGCCAGATGTTGAAAGGTGGCAGGATATGTCATAATGACATCTGGCCTAAAACTATCTAACTTGTTTATAATGTCAATCATTGGCAAATCTACATCTATATTTAGATGATTTTTCATGGAAATGAATGACTCTATGTGGGATTGAAAATTTTCCTGTGCTATAAGATCAATTCTATATTGATTAAAATTACCAATGTGTACAAATCTTGTCTTTCTCCAATTTAAATTAAAAAAATTCATTTCTCTGACAGTTATGCCAGCGGCTTTGCCCATCGTCAGAAAATCTACATATATTGAAACAGGTTTTCCAGTTGTGCCACCAGTACAAATAACAAATCCTTTATTTTTGTTATAGCCAACAGGTATGATGTTATCTGGAAAGTTATCCACCAGATCTTTTTTTGATATAAAAGGAAGTTTTGCGATGTCGTCTATCCCTCTTATGTCGCTTGGATGAATGCCGGCTTTTTTGTATTTGTTGTGATAGAGCGGTACAGTATATGCATACTTGACTATTTGTTTGAATGCTTTATCTCTATATCTTTTCAACTGATTATGATTTAATCTTTTTATTCTACCTGGATCAAAAATATAGCTTCTTAGTAAGGACAATGAAGTCAAGGGATTAAAAAGCGGATTCATATTATATCAACTTACCAATCGTTAGCATAACAATATATTATTTTTCATACACAAGACGTTTGCATTCATTTTTCTTCAACAACTGGGTATCCATCACACTTTTGCTTCTCAATATCTATTTTGTCATAAGCAAATATGGGAAGCCTGTCCATTGCTCTAATCATCAAAACCTGGCCAAGCGGGAATTGAATTACTTTCTTTTCTTTTTTGATACCTTTTATTATAAGTTCTGCTGCTCTGTCTGCTTGGATGGCACCTCTTCTATGGTATCCTTCTATCATTGGAGTTTTAACAGAACCAGGCTTTACGGTTATCATATTTACATTGTATCTCTGTTTCGCCTCTGCTCTTAGACTCTCCATAAGCCAGCTTAATGCTGCCTTACTGGCACCATATGCACCCCAACCAGGAACGCCTCTTCTATCAGGCAGTGTAGAGGTTACTGCAATGGTGCCTGATTTTTGAGATTTCATGATTGGTAGGAGATGTTCTATAAAGTAGACGTCTCCCATGAAATTGATTTCCATAGAGTTTTTTATTATGCTACCGTCGAATGTTTGAATTGGATTGGGTACAAGAACACCTGCGGTTAATATGGCTATGTCTATTCTACCGTAACTTTTATGTATGAACTCAACAGCATTCTTAATATCATCAATATTTTTCACATCACCTTTTTTGAATATACATTCTGTACCATTATTGCTGATCTCGTCAGATATCTCTTTAAGTTTTTCTTCCCTTCGGGCAAAAAGTGCTAATTTACTTCTCTCCTTGGAGAGCAGTTTCACTATTTCTTTACCCATGCCGCCAGTGGCACCTGATATTAAAATGACCTTTCCATTTAGATCCATCTCATCGCCCTGCTTTTATGCCACGTAGTGGGCATGATATTTTATAATTATGCAGAATAAGGGTTGTTGATTATATATTTTTTCTAAAGGATGCGGATAATATTCAGATGAATGCTTGAATTTCGGACTTTATATACTGTAGACCCCATTGGGCTTTATATGGCTCCCGGTTGGCCACTTCATGAAACCACATAAACCCTGAACTGAAGATTCAGGAGAAACAATTATCTATTATTTTTGAAAGGATCTTTTTTGCAAGTTATCTTTACTCAAAATCGGAAAAATACATGGGAAACATTAAAAACACATCAGCTCGATAATGTAATCATACCATGTCAAAGATAGTAGTTATTGGTGTTGATGGTGCAACATTAGATCTGATGGAATCGTGGATGGATGAAGGCAAGCTACCGACGTTTGCAAAGATACGAGAGCAGGGGGTCTATGGAAATCTGCGATCAACCACGCCCTATTACAGTGCTCCTGCATGGGTTTCTATCGTTACTGGATGTCATCCGGGAAAACATGGGATATATGATTTCTTCCGCACAGACACATTTTCAAAAAAAATTGTTAATTCTCGATATCGAAAAGTACAGGCAATTTGGAGTATTCTTACTGCCACAGGAAACAAAAGCATAGTTGTCAATGTTCCAGGTACATATCCTCCTGAAAAGATAAAAGGAGTAATGATCACAGGTTTATTGACACCTTCACCAGAATCAGAATTTACCTATCCTAAAAATGTTAAGAAAGATCTTATAAAGGGAAAACTTGGAGAATATGAACTTGAGCAAGTAGCTGTAGACGACATTCCAAAAAATCTTACTGCTCGTTACGCTCCAGAAAAGTTTGCAAAACAGGTCAATAACACTACTACCTCACATGCAAAGGTAACGATGAATTTGATGAAGGATTATGAATGGGATTTTACCATGGTGGTGTTTCGCGGTACAGACGATGCACAGCATCTGTTATGGGGGAGAAAAGATCTTATTTTGTCCTGTTACAAAAAGGCAGATGATTATATTGGCGAAATGATGGAGCAATATCCAGATGCAACTTTTATCATTGTTTCAGATCATGGTTTTGGAAAACCACGAAAATATTTCTATGTTAACAATGCGCTATATAATGCTGGTTATTTGAAGGCTGTATCAGATCCGAGGCATAGTCTTGGTACCTTTATGGCAATGATGTTTGACAAGATGAGTAGACTTATTTTTCATCTGGTGCCACTTAAAAAACTTGTGCGTTCTCCAATCGGCCGAAAATTTATACTTTCAGGAGGCTCTAGTAGCAATATTGATTTCTCTCATACTAAGGCATTCTATCATTCAGTATGCTCGCGAGGGATACGTATCAATCTTAAGGAGAAGTATAAGCAAGGAATAGTTGACAAAGAAGAGTATGAGAAAATACGTGAGGAACTTATTGGATTTTTAAAAAATGTTAAAGATCCAGAGACAGGGAAAACCATTGTTAAAAATATATACAGATGGGAGGAAATTTATGGAAAAAATGCAGTGAATGATCCCCTTGATATTATATTTGATTTAGAAGAGGAGTATAGTGCACAGGAACTTCTCCAGCCCCCCGAGGGAGTAAAATATGCCTTCCAATCAAAAGGTGAACCCATGTCCATACTTTCAACACCTGGTTTTTACGATTGGATGGGCGATCACCGCCCAAATGGCATCTTGTTCATGTATGGAAAAAATGTAAAGTCAAATAGGAGAATAGATGCGTCTGTTGTTGACATAGTGCCTACTATACTTTCGGCAATGGACGTTCCCATACCAAACAATATTGATGGAAAAATCATTGAAGATGCTTTCATAAAAAAACCAAAGATAAAGGAGATTGATAGCTACGAAAAAAAGAATGGGCATTTGACTGAAGCGGAACTAGATAAGATAAAAAAATTAAAATTCAAAATCTAAAAAACCATTTTTGGCAGATTTTGCAACTTGATAAAAAACAAGTCATAAAAAGCAATTTCCATTATCCGTCTAATCAGTGACGAAGAAAATATTTAAACATGCTAAGAAATTCTTGCCATTGATAGGCATTGTACTGTTCATCTATACTATCTATGCCTTGAATTTTGAGGAAATAATTGATGCATTTCTATTGGTTAGCCCTTTTTTTATTGCTATCTCCTTGATGCTTACACTTCCGCGATTAATCATAAGAAATTATGCGTGGAGACTCATACAAAAAGAACACAAAATTGAACTCACCTTCTTTCAATCTCTCAAAATATTTTTGATAGGATATTTCTATGGGAGTATTACGCCGGGATATGTAGGGCAGCTCATGAGAGTCCCTTATATGAAGGAAAAAACAGGAGAACCTTATGGGAAATTGTTTGTAAACTCATTTATCGAAACTATTGGTCATACACTTTCACTATATGCGATGATATTCATAGGGGCTTTACTCGTAATAGGAACCTTCCCTCAGCTCTTTGGCATAATCATCATATGGATTGTACTCCTGATGACAATACTTGTATATTTTGTCAAGAAAGAGAGGGGAGAAAAACTATTTCGTATTCTTATTAAATATTTCATTCCAAAGAAGTTAAAAAACGATTTTTACAAATTTTCAGATACATTTTATAGCGATTTTCCTAAAATAAATAAATTGATACTTCCAGTACTTCTAGGAATTTTCACTTGGATCATTATCTTTTCTCAAGAATATATAATTGCTTTATCGCTGGGACTTGACATACCATACTTGTATTTTCTGTTGTTGTTTCCAGTTGCCAACGCCGTTGGTTTTATCCCCATAACTTTTGCGGGATTGGGCACTCGTGAGTTGACGGCTGTTGTTTTGTTCTCAACACTGTTTATGGTTCCTGAGGCAAAGATATTTGTAGTTTCCCTCCTAGGATTTCTTATTACCGATATTTTCACAGGGTTTATAGGCTTCCTTCTTTTGTTAACTGAGACAAAAAAGACAGCAGCGTATGGTTAGTTCAAGATATATGTGATTTGCAAGTGCTTGTCACTCCAATTTCTTTACCATAATCATAAAAAAGAAATACTGTTTTCAATATTACATAATAAAAAATGAACATATGAAAAGGATATTTCAAGATTGCGTATGTGGTACATATGAAAGGCGAAGGTATAGGTTTTGGTAAAGCAATTTTATTTAACGAACATTTTGTGGTGTATGGGATTCCTGCTATTGTCTCTGCTATTGGAAAATATACAGTTGCTAAGGCATCATCATTTGAGGTTCCAGAATTGAAACTTAATGACAATAGAGACGCTACACCAGGATATAAGGAAGATAAACAGGAACAACAGAAAACTTCAATTAATAACATCATTAAGAGGATGAATATTGATTTTTCCGGAGAGGGTGTTGAGGTTGAACTAGGCGGCAATCTTTATGCTGCAAGTGGAATAGGTGCTAGTGCTGCATCCTGTGTGGCTATGGCAAGAGCTCTTTCTGATTATTATGCTCTCGATTTGTCAGATGATGAAATCAACGATATTGCATATGAAGGGGAAAAAGGATATCATGGTACGCCATCTGGTGTGGATAATACTGCATCTACATTTGGCGGGCTCATATGGTTTGAGAAGGCTGAGACCAATATTATAGAAAAAATTTCTTTGTCCAATCCTATAGAGATTGTGATGGGTAATACTGGAAAGATAGCTGATACCACTGCTGCAGTGGCAGGAGTTAAGGAGAGAAAAGAGAAAAATCCTGATAAATATAAAAAGATATTTGATCGAGCTGAAAATATTGCTTATTTGGCGAAAAGAGCGTTGCAAGAAGGAGATTATAAAGAGGTTGGTAAACTGATGAATGAGGATCATAAACTTTTGCAACAGATAGAAGTATCGTCAAAAGAACTTGATTTTCTTGTTAGTGTTGCACGTAACTACGGTGCTTTTGGAGCAAAACTTACTGGGGGCGGTCTAGGAGGTAGCATGATTGCACTGACTCCTGGTAGAGAATTACAAGAAGAAGTTGCAAATGCGATTGAGAAAGAAGGATTTCAGGCATTAAAAACTATTATAGGCGTATCTAGGAGCGAACATAGCCAATGAAACTTCGTGACTTTCTTGATAAACTTGAAAAAGAAGGAAAACTAACACGTATAAAAAAAGAAGTATCTCATGAATATGAAATCGCAAATATCATATATTCTCTTGATGAAAAACCGGTTATCTTTGATAATGTGAAGGGGTTTGATTTCTCTGTTTTCGGTGGTATTACTTCTAATCGTGACATTATTGCTGAAGGTCTAGGTACAACAAAAGAAAAACTTCTGTTCAAACTGGTTGATGCTTTACGAAATCCAAAGAAACCTGAAATGGTAGACAAGGCTCCTTGTCAGGAAGTCATTATAAAAGATCCTGATCTCAGCAAAATCCCTCTTCTCTATCATTTAAAAGATGATGGTGGTAGGTACGGTTCTGCCACAGTTTCAACGATAAAGGACCCTGAGACTGGTAGAAATGTTTCATATCACCGACTTATGGAAATTGACAAGAACAAATTCACGGCACGCCTTATCAAAAAGAGGCAAACTCGTACTACTTACGATAAGATTGATGGAGACCTTGAGATGGCAGTTTGTATTGGTAATTCTGTTGCGGTTATGGTCGCAGCATCTCTTGGTCCACCTCCAGGTATTGATGAATTTAGCATTGCAAATGCACTTGATAAAACTCCCTTGGTTAAATGTATAACAAAAGACCTCGAGGTCCCTGCTTATTCTGAGTTTGTCATTGAAGGCAGGCTTACAAGAGATCTTGATCGGGAAGGCCCTTTTGTTGATCTTACTGAAACACGAGATTTTGAAAGACAGGAACCTGTTTTTGTTGTTGATTGTATAACTTATAGAAAGGATGCAATGTATCAGGCATTGATTCCCGGCAGATTGGAACATAAAACTCTTATGGGTATGCCAAAAGAGCCCACAATTTATGATGAGGTAAGCAAGGTAGTGGATTGTAAAAATGTTCTTGTTACCATGGGTGGAGGATCATGGCTTCATGGTATTGTCCAGATTGATAAAAAAAATCCTGATGATCCGAAAAAAGCAATTGAAGCAGCATTCAAAGGGCATAAGAGTATGAAACATGTGGTAATTGTTGAAGAAGATGTTGATATTTACAGTCCAAATGCTGTGGAGTGGGCCATTGCTACGCGTTTCCAAGGGGATAAAGATCTTGTTATAAAACCCAATCAACCAGGTAGCTCTCTTGATCCTTCTGGTAAACATGAGCCAGGTAAGAAGACCCAAACTACGAAAGTAGGTGTAGATGCTACTATCCCATCTGATATTGATAAAAGCAAATATGAAATTGTAAAGTACAAAAAAGTTGATCTCGATGATTACCTCAGGTGATGGTAAATATAAAGTCTGGCTAAAGCAGATGGAACTAGGCAATGATAGGATGTATGTCTTGGGTGGAGGTGAAAAAACACATCTTGGCGGCGTGATTATCTGTGAACCCGGAAAAGAAACCAATGTAATAAGCTTAGAAGAGCACTATGATTATGTTGTGTTGAAGCCTATTGCAGAGGAAGCATGTAGAAAATATGATACAAAGGTGGTTGCTCTTGGTGGTGTACACATAGATAACGCTTCAAAAGAGGATATTGATAAAATTGTTGAAAACTGTAGGGACTTGGTAAAATGTATTTAACAAAAGAAGAAGAAAAAATGCTAGAAGGTGAAAAAGGAGAGGTACTTGAGAAAATGTTCAGACTGATTGTTCGGTTAGGGGACATTTATGATGCTGACAAGATGATTCCTGTTGGCTCTGTCCAGGTTGCAGGCGTATCTTATAAATCTATTGGCGACCCCGGAACTGTATTTTTAGAGGATATGGCTTCAAAAGATACCAAAGTACAGGTCCTTACTTATCTTAATCCGGCTGGCATGGATCTTGAGAACTGGGACAAACTTGGGTTCCCTAAAGATTTTGCAAAGAACCAACTTCGCATTATGAGTGCATTTAAAAAGATGGGTATTGTGGTTACTTCTACGTGTACGCCGTATCTGGCTGGCAATCTTCCAAGATTTAGGGAACACATCGCTTGGTCAGAATCTTCTGCTGTTTCTTTTTCTAATTCTGTCATTGGCGCAAGAACTAATAGAGAGGGCGGACCTTCTGCTCTTGCTGCAGCTATATGTGGTAGAACACCAAACTATGGATTGCATTTATGGGAAAAAAGACAACCTACGATTAAAGTCAATGTAGATGCAGACTTAGATTTCAACTCGGATTTTGGTGCATTGGGATATCTTGTTGGTAAACAGGTGAAAAACAAAATTCCTTACTTTGTCGGAATAAAAAATGCAGGTACTGATCAATTGAAGGCCCTTGGTGCTGCAATGGCTGCTTCTGGGGCTGTTGCATTATATCATGCTGAGGGGCTCACGCCTGAAGCTGATTTAATCGAGAAAGATGGTTTGGAGACAATCGATGTCGGTAAAAAGGAACTTGAAGAAACATATGAAAAATTAAATACTGGTGCAGATCCGGATATTGTAATTCTTGGATGTCCTCATGCATCTATTAGAGAGATTGCATATCTTTCTGAAAAGCTCAAAGATAAAAAACTGAAAAAACCTGTTTGGATATGTACCTCGAGGATGATGAAAGAGACTGCTGATAGAATGGGCTTTACTGAAATAATTGAAAAGGCAGGCGGCAATATTGTTGCCGATACTTGTATGGTTGTTTCACCAATTGAGAGTATGGGATATAAAACAACAGGAGTAAATTCCGGTAAAGCTGCGAATTATTTGCCTAGTTTTTGTAAACAGAAAGTTGTGTTTGCAAATATCGATAAACTTGTGGAAGGTCAATTATGAAAGGAAGAATGATATCTCCAGGAAAAACAGAGGGGACGGCTATTGTTTCAGATGAGCCAATAGGTTTCTATGGAGGCATAGATAGTAAGACCGGTATTGTCATTGACAAAGGGCATCCGCTTGAGGGAAAATGTGTTAAAGATAAAATTCTGGTGTTTCCATGCGGCAAAGGTTCAACTGTAGGCTCTTACGTAATCTATGGGCTTAAGAAAAATGGTGTAGCACCAAGAGGCATCATTAACGAGGAGACGGAGACGATTGTTGCGACTGGTGTCATACTTGCAGGAATTCCATGTGTGGATAAGATAGACATAAAGCAAATAAAAGATGGAGATACCATTTTATTAGATGCCGATAACGCATCGGTAACATTGCAATAAAAAAATACATAAATAAATTAAAAACTAAATGAGAGGAAGTTTCCTAAGATTACTGATTTGCGGATGCTCTCATCAATTTGTAGTATGGATATGGCATCACAAGAAATCTTTTAATTCCTCTTTATTTGGATTTAACAAATTATTTTTTCGAATTGAAAACAGATTTTCCAGTAGTGCTAGATCCGCTATGTATCCATAGTATGCTTTCTGTATGATATCACAGAATTTCTTTGCATATTTGATATTTTCAGCAGTAAAACAAATGATCCAGTCATAGTTGCCATGGACGAAGAAGCTACTTTCAATAGTGATTCCTTCTGCTTCGGCGGATTTTTCTGTCTCTCTTCCGACTATTTTTTCAGCTAAGTCTTTTGTAAGTGGAGTCGTGGTTCGTTTAATAAGTGCAAAATATCTTTTAATACCCACTTTTCCATCATCAGTTACAGCTGTGTATCCCCAAATCTTTTGATTCTTCTCAAGTTTATTCATAATTCTCCAAACCTTTTGTCTTGAAAAATTGCATCTCTTCGCTATTTTGTCTATGCTTTCCCTTGCATTTCTCTGCAGTTCAAGAATAATTTTCTTTTCATCTTTTTCAATCTGTTCAATGCTACTTCTAGCCATAACACACATGCCTCCTATTATTTTGTAATATCAACAACATATGTTTCTTTATAAAGTTAGCACCTTTGATTATTGGACATAAAAATCAAAATTATGCTTCCGTCATTTAATTGTATCTTGCGTGCCTGTATAAAAAAAAGATATTGTTGGGTATTATAAAAGCGCTCTCATACTCCAAATTGTACCGATTCCGTTTAACTCTATTTCATGATTTCCCTCGTCATCTGTCCACGATAATGTACCACTTACGGTGTTCATTCCAACATTCATTCCTACATACGTTGGGAATTTCCATACTTTTTCGTATGTATTTTCGGCGGTTATGTCGATATCGAGCTCAATATTATAGGTGGATAATAATGGTTGTACAACTCCTGCCTTTGCATTTATGTTAATTTCAGTAGGCATTTTTACAAAGGGGAATAATTCATCTTCAGATTTTGTTATTTCTGGGTTGATATTATTGAGTATAGTGATAGTGTTTCCCTTATCTGTAGTTATGATCAATGACCCAAATGGGTTAACTTTGGATGTCATGGATGATACAAATTGTGGCGTTGGATAATAATTAGCATAATATATATTCCATCCATTATCTAGTGTCATATGGGACCAGTCCCATCCATTGATTGCTCCTTTTGTTACAATATTGGGCGACCATGAATGTTCATGATGCCCTGTTCCTTTTACTGTATATTCTTTTCCATCAATTTGTACAATTCCAGTTACATTACATCCTGAAAACATGTAGCTTGCAATGTTACTTTTTGATTTTTCAAATGCTCTATCTCCAATAGTCCATACGGGATCAAATAGTGCAAAATAATTCAGATCAATAATTACATCGTGGCTTTTGTCGATATCGTTATCCTCGGCATGTACATGCCATTCAGGGGACTCTCCTTCAGCCCACGAATCTTCAAATCTTACGCTCACTCCAGGGGTTTTTGCTTTTAATGTAGGTTGTTTGATTATTCCAAGCCCTCTTTCTTTATTTATTATCCCTCCATATTCTTCTCCATTAGGCCCATGTAATGTTACAACCATAAGATCTGGTTTTGATGTCCCAAGTAGATCGCTGCGCGCCATATGATTAAAGCTAATGGACACTGCCCATCCATCCAAATCGCTGCCTTCATCAAAAACTGCACTAAAGTACCACCATTCTCTGCATATGCTAATTTTGTCAAAATGAACTCCCTCATCTTCTGGAGAAACGGCCCTCATGTATCCCATCGTAATTGATTCTGGCGGAGTTGGTGGTGGAAGCAAAGGGGTCTCTTCTTCATCCTCTGCTGTTGGTTTTGATATGTCCTTCTGTAGAGGAGCTACATATCCTGTTTTTGCTAATACAATTCCAGCTATAACTATCAAAATAACTATGATTATCGCATCGATTTTTTTAAGTTTAAACCTTGGTAAGGACTTGAAGGACATATCAACTCCACTATAGTATACTATCTTATGGATATTTATTATTAAATGTTTCTTTACAATTGTTATCTGAACCTCGTGGCACACACTAAATAAATTTTTTATTAATGTGCGTATACAGCTACATATCCATCTGCGAAAAAGACACTTAAACTCAATTCTATCTTTCCCTTTAATACTGATTGGGAAGGAAAGAAACCCAATTTTTATTTAGAGAATACCCATCCAATACCCTCTAAATCACCTCTTCTCCTTCCCTTCACGCTTTATTATTGGATATTGCTTTTATGAAAACCTAGGATTAGTTGCAGTAATTTTTCCATTTTGCTATTTTAACGCATTAGTTTTAAATATAATTTGTGACAGAGGATATCGTACTCTTAAATGATGTTGGAGCGAATGTTTATGGATGTAGCAACTGAGTTAAAGAAGATATGGGCTTGCCCTAACTGTGGGACAGAAATGAATTTGTCGCATGAAGGCCCTGTTTCTACATATGTATGTCCAGAATGCGGTTGCACAATCGATGCAGAAGAACAAAATTTTGATGCTGAAAACATCTGTCCAAACTGTTATCAGCCCATGGAAGGAAATGAATGTTCATATTGTGGTTATGATCTAGGGTCAGATTTTGATTGAATATTTTTAAATCCCCCATCTTCTATTTTTTATTTGAATTTCTATATTTTCATGGAATTATTGTGATTTAAAGGGTCAAACAGAACGTTAATAAGGAGGTAAAAATTATGGGGAAACATCTGGGGGCTGCATATGGTTGAAAAAAGCGATATCGAAGCTTGTTTTTCAGAAGAGTTAAAATGGATAGAAGATGAAAACTTGAGAGATAAAGTTGTTCAGGTTTGGAAGGAAGCAGCAGATCGTGGTAATTGGGAAAAACTTGGTGATGCACCGTTTACCCTTCTTTTTGAAAATTCAGGTAAACTAATTGATCACACCAAACGGGTCACTAGTCTTGCAAAAAGCGTACTGGATCAAAGAAAAGAAAATATTAATGGCGATTATTTAATTGCAGGTGTTCTCCTTCATGATGTTGGAAAACTTCTTGAGTATGAGTTAAAAGGCGATAAATATGTTAAATGTGATTATGCAAAAAAATTCCGTCATCCTGTATCTGGGGCATTCCTTGCAAAAGAATTAGGTCTTCCTGATGAAATTGTATACATAATTTATGCTCATTCTAAAGAAGGAGATATGACCGAGAGAAGCCCCGAGTCAATTATTGTCAACCATTGTGATTTTATTGATTTTGAGATAAGGAAATCTCTGGTGTAAAACTATGAAGGTTGAGAATGCAGCTGGTAGGTTAATTGAAACTGATATTTCTGGTAAAACATTTAAACCATTCTCAGGTGCAAAAAAACATACTTATTCTTCGAAGGTTACCAGTCTTTCTGATGCACTAAACAAATGTGGTCTAAAAGATGGTATGACTCTTTCTTTTCATCACCAGCTACGTAATGGAGATTTTGTGATTAATAAAACCCTTGAAGCAGTGCAAAATCTTGGTGTTAAAAACATTATGATGGCACAGACTGCTATGTTTGACGTGCATAATCCTATTATCGATTTTATCAAAGATGGAATTATAACACGCATAGAGGGTAGTATTAACGGCGTAGTTGGAGATTATATCTCTAGAAACCCTTTGGCTTATCCCGTTGTTTTACGTTCTCATGGTGGAAGGTGGGCAGCGGTAAAAACGGGTGAAATGCATATAGATATAGCAGTAATTGCAGCATCCGTTTCTGACGAGCGAGGTAATGCCACAGGAATACTGGGAGAAAGTGCGTTTGGTCCTATTTCTTACTCGCAAGTTGATGCAATGCATGCCGATCATGTGATTATTGTAACAGATAATGTTATTGATTACCCGTGTCGATATCAGGAGATTCAAGAGAGGTATGTTGACTATGTTGCACAAATTGATAGAGTTGGTGATCCAACAAGTATTATGTCAGGGACAACAAAAATAACAGAGGATCCGATGAAACTAAAAATCGCGCATGGCTGTGTTGATCTTATGGATGCAGCTGGAATAATCAAAGATGGAATGATTTTTCAGTCAGGCGCTGGTGGAATATCTCTTGCTGCAATGAAATATCTTGGTGAAAGACTAGAAGAGAAAGACATAGTCGCATCAACTGCAACAGGTGGTTTAACCAAGCTTATTGTTGATATTTACAAAGCAGGACGTGTTAGAACTCTTTATTATTCCCAGGTTTTTGATGATTTTTCAGTAAATTTTGTGAAAGATACACTTGAAATGCCTGCCGATATTGGTCATTATGCTGACCCAACATCCAAAGGTAGAACAATAGATGGACTTGACACAGTTGTATTGGGTGCAACTGAAGTAGATGTTGATTTCAATGTGAACGTTAACACACATAGTGATGGAAGAATGCTTCATGGAATAGGTGGGCATCAGGATACAGCTGCTGGTGCGTCACTATGCATTATTACTTGTCCTGTTTTCAGAAAAACAAATCCGATTGTCCTAGAAAAAGTTACAACGATTACAACACCAGGAGATGTGGTTGATGCAATTGTAACAGACAAGGGAATAGCGATAAATCCAAGAAGAAAAGATTTAATTGAAAAAGTAAAAGGAAAAATCGATATTGTTCCAATAGAAAAATTAAAAGATATGGCGTATGATGCAACAGGTGGTCCTCAGGAATTGGAATTTGAAGATCGGCTTGTTGGCTGCACGAAATGGTTTGATGGAACTGTGTTAGATGTTATAAAAAAAGTAAAAGGGTTGGAATAAAAAATGAGATGGGCCACCAAAGTTACAAAAGTAGAGCCAAATCATCTGGTAACAAAAGGTTATAGACAAGAGGATTTGATAGGAAATATTCCCTTTGCAAGTGTAGTTTATTTACTTCTGAAAGGAGAATTACCGTCTAAAGAACATGGTCGTATGATGGATGCTATTCTTACTGCATGTATTGATCATGGTGTGACACCTCCCTCTTCTATTGCTGCTAGAACTGTTGCCTCAGGAGGTGTGCCTCTACCTACTGCTGTTGCTGCAGGGGTTTTATCCATTGGAGATGCGCATGGTGGGGCAATAGAGAAAGGTGCAAAGTTTTTACAAGATGGCATTGTCCGTATGAAAAATGAAGGTAAAACTATTGATAAAATGGCAGAAATTCTTGTAAGGGAATCTAGAGATCAACACAAACGAATCCTTGGGTTTGGTCATAGAATTCACACTTCAGATCCTAGAACAAAAAGACTCTTTTTCCTTGCTGAAGAATTAAAGATTGCTGGAGATCACACGGCTATTTCAAAATCTATTGAAAAAGAACTTGAGAAATCAGCTGGTAGAAAGCTTCCAATAAACGTTGATGGTGCAATAGCAGCAATTAGTTCTGACATGGGTTTTGATTGGAGACTAGGAAAAGCATTCTTTTTACTTGGGAGAGTTGCAGGTCTTACTGCCCATGTATATGAGGAACAAAAAGAATTTAAACCAATGCGAAAGATGTTTTCTGTAGACTGTATTTATGATGGGCCAGAAGAGAGGGATATTCCTTCTAAGCAGAAATAGTTGAGATTAACATTACAAAATGTAGAAAGATGGCATAATATGGGCAAAACTATGATTCAGAAGATTTTTGAAAAGTATTCAACGCAGAAAGCAACAGTTGAGGAATTGTGCGATAATGCCGACCGATAAAAATGGGTCATGTGTTGCAGTACAAAACCTGTGTTCCTTTAGTAAAAATGGATTTTTCGAAAGATATGCGAGATATTTTTATAAATGTTTAGACATTGTCAAGATGTAATTTCAAGGTGCTAATATGAAAAATGATTACAATTTACTTGGTTCAATCGGAAATACTCCTCTAGTAAAAATTGAGACTGTGTATGCAAAGCTTGAGGGCGTTAATCCAAGTGGGAGTATCAAAGATCGTGTTGCTCTGGAAATCATTAATGCTGCTGAAAATGAAGGTAAGCTAAAAGAAGGATATACAATAGTTGAGGCAAGCAGCGGAAATACAGGTATATCCTTGGCCATGATTGCTGCTGTTAAGGGATACAATATCACTGTTGTTATGCCAGAAAATATGAGTGAGGAAAGAAAGCAGATGATGAAGGCGTTTGGTGCAAAACTCGTATTAACATCCAAAAGTGGTAGTCTGCAGGAATCAATGGAAAAGGCTGAAGAGATTGCAAAAGAATCGAATACGTTTTACACACGACAATTTGACAACCCAAATAACATAAGGGCACATGTTAAAACTGGTAAAGAGATTTTAAATGAGATTGGGCCTGTTGACGCAGTGGTGGCTGGAGTTGGCACTGGTGGTACTTTGGTGGGTATCTCAACTGTAATGAAAGAGGTGAATCCAAAAGTGAAGATAATTGCAGTTGAACCAGAGGAAGCAGCTGTTATGTTTGGTGGGAGTGATGTTAGGATCGGCGAGCACCATATTCAGGGGATCGGTGATGGCTTTATCCCTCAACTAATAGATATGAGTAAGGTAGATAATGTTATCATAGTTGGAAGTAAAGAAGCAGTTGACATGGCAAAAAAACTTTCTAAGGAGTATGGGCTTCTCGTTGGAATAAGTGCTGGTGCGAACGTTCTTGCATCGCTTAAAGTTGCAAAAGCATATGACAAAGTCGTTACCGTTTTACCTGACAGAGGAGAACGGTATCTTAGTATGGATTTATTTAAGAGATAACGCAGAATCTAATGCAGGTGTTTTTTCCATTTTAAACAAGAACACATATATTTGAAAAATATATTACCGGTGCTTGTGATTGACGATTATGTAAATGCTTTCCTTCTCCTGATATCTGGTTTTGGAAGCGGCATATATGTTGGTATTGCGTCTGGCACTGCAGAGGCATTCATGATTCCATGTTTGACGATTTTTATTGGTGGTACTATTTATCAGGCAATTGGTACAAGTCTTGTTGTAGATTGTGTCATAGGTGGTGTTGCCGGTCTTATTTTTCTTAAGAGGGGCAATGTTGATTTCCGGCCGGTAGTCGTTCTTGCTTTTACTGGGGTTATCGGTGCATTTGTCGGCACCTTTTACAATTCAGGTGCACCAGAATTAGTTTTGAAGATTTTGATTGCGCTTGTCCTCATCTTTTTTGGAGTGAATCTAATAAAAAACGGCGTTAAAAAAAATGTTGAATATATTGAGAGCAAGGTAAGTTTTACATGGTTTAAAAACAACAAGATTCTCTCCTTTATTATCTTTGGATTAACTATTGGTTTTGCCAGCGGTTTTTCGGGCATGGGGAGTAGTGGAGCTGTTACCCTTATTCTTATTTTTATTATGGGTTATGATCTTCATACATCGATTGGCACTTCTCTTCTTATGATGTTTTTTATTGCAGGTACAGGGGCCGTAAGTCACGGAATTATTTATAGCAATATTATATGTGATGCTGCGTTGATAGCAGGACTTGGGGCTGTTATTGGTGCCACTTCTGGTTCCCTTATTGCCAATAGAATTGATGAAGATAAACTCGGAAGATTGATTGGTGTGATTATCATGATTCTTGGTGTGGTACTCCTTGTTAAAATGTTTTTTTAGAAACCATCTTAGTGTTTACATCATCTTCTGTTCATTTTACCCATTCAAGTACGTTTTCTAAAAAATGATGACCTTTTCCTTTTTACACTTCCTGTCAAAAGTCTATCTGTTTTGAACACCCATACAACAATACTTATTGAAATTATTGCAAATATTGAAACGTAGATGATTCCTGCAATCACAAGCGTATAATCATTGAATATAAGTGCTCGTGGTGCCATCATTGGATGGGAAAACGGTATTGCGAAAAGCAATCCTTTGAATACAAGAGGCAACGTATCAAAATCTGCAAACATTGTGACAAACATAGGTATCATAGCAAGCATAGTCACTGGGAAGGTAAGAGTTTGTGCACTTTTGTAATTCTTTGCCATGGTTCCAAGAAGCATACAGAGCGCAAGCGCTGCGATAAGGGTGATAAATAAAGAAATCCCAATTAATAAAAAATCAGAAAAGGTCAATGTCATATCAAAATCTGCAAGATTGAGTCCCCCTGACATCTGAAATCCTTGTAAGTAACGACTCATACCAAACATATATACAACAGCAAAAAGTAGACCAATTATCGCACTTGCTACAATCTTTCCAGTTACTATATGGGTCCGTTTCACAGGAAGCGTAAGTAGTGTTTCAAGTGTTTTATTTTCTTTCTCAAGAGCCATCGATGAAATGACCATATTTCCAGCCATAATTATAATCATCATAATAACAATAGGAATTAACATTGATTGAGAGGACAACATACCTGAAATCGCTCCTGGTGTAAGCCTAATTTCCCTATCTTTAAAATATGTCGTATCTATTCTTGACGTAGGCCAGAGTGCGATACTTGCATTTACTGTTGTATTGTCTTCGATAAGGGATTTTGATATTTCTCTATTTATTGATGTAATTAATTGTTCGATGACTCCTGAAGATATTGTATCAAAGATCCCTGCTCCTTTCATTATCCAATATACTTCAAGACCACCTCGCGTGTCATTTAGAATATCAGTCGAAAAATTCTTATTAATTACAATCAACGCCATACCATCTTGCTGTTTCACCTGTTCCAGTCCATATTGTTTATCTGCAATGTCAGATGAATTGAAGATAATTTCAGATTCATTTTCCAGAATAGATGTTACTATTTTTGAAAGGTCGCTGTTATCTTCATTGATTACTCCTAGTACTGGTTTTTCATCAAGTTCTTCCTGAATCCCTTCCATTGAACTTCCAATTGAGCCAAATATAATAGCGATAACAACAATGGGAAGAATTGTTGCAGGCGTGAGCAGTTCTTTTAGTTCTTTTTTTATAATGTTTACAAGCGTATTCATGCTACCACCTGTGTAAAGACTTCTTCGATGTTATTTGCATTATATTTTTCCATCAAAGCTTTTGGCTTACCTTTTTCTACTATTATTCCTTCGGCAATAAGCGCTATGCGATCACACATGTATTCCACTTCAAGCATATTATGGGATGAGAGCAGAACAGTGGTTCCTTTCCTTGCGGTATCTTTTATTATTTTTCTGATTTCTTGGGCATTTATTACATCAAGTCCAGATGTTGGTTCATCTAGTATTGCAAGCTTTGGATCTGTCATGAGTGCTCTTCCTACAAGTAGGCGTCGTTTCATTCCCTTACTGTATGTATCAACTTTATCGTCTATTCTTTCTCCAAGATCTGCGATTTCTATTCCTCTTTCAACCATTTTTTGCGTATTTTTTTCATTAAAAAAATTTGCAATGAATATAAGATATGCCCTTCCAGTGAGAGTTTTGTATGCACCAGCATCTTCAGGTAGGTAGCTGATGAGTTTTCTAACTTCATCTGATTGTTTCTTCACATCGTGATCCATTATTCTAACTTCCCCAGAGTTTATCTGTAGAAGTGTTGATATAACTCTTAATGCAGTGGTCTTACCTGCTCCATTGGGGCCTATTAGTCCGAATATCTCTCCTTTATCTATGGTAAATGATATTCCCTTAACGGCTTTGGTTGTCCCAAAGTTTTTCACAAGATTTTTTACTTCTACCGTTGCCATATTTTCCCTCTTTTTAGCGAGTCCTTACTGCGGTTCCAAAGGCGATTAATTCTGCCGCTCCATGCATTGTTTGAGCTGTTGCATATCTCATTCCAATAACTGCATCCGCTCCCAGTTTTTCCGCATCTTTAATCATTCGTTGCATTGCCGTTCGTCTCGCTTCCTCCATGAGTTCTGTATATGCTGTTGCCTCCCCACCAACAACTGTTCTAAGACCTGCACGTATGTCCTTACCAATATGTTTGGTTTGAACACAACTACCAAACACCACGCCCAGTACTTCCTTTATTTCCCTTCCTGGCATATTTTCTATTGTTGTCACCATCATAGCTACTACCCCTTCATTTTCTCTTTATTTTTAATGTATTCTTTTCGTATTTCATCTGCAATTTTCCCATCTTCAATAATGAATGCTCCTACGTATCCACAGTCTCTACACTCCCACTTTGACCAGTCCTGCGGTAGAACCCATTCGATGTTTGTCGATCCACATCTTGGACAGAATTTCATAATATTTCACCTCTATTTGTATTCATATCCACATTTAGAACAACGATATGTTTTACCATCAAATAGTAGCTTGGGATTTCCACATTCTGGGCAGGTTCCAAGTACCCGCTCTTCTAGTATGCGAATTCTATTTAATTCTCGTTCTGCAAGTTGTGAAAGATTAATCCATTGATTATCCTTCCACCATTTCCAGGTTTCATCGTTTAGTGTTATTGTCACTTTTTTCATTTATCATCATCTCATTTACAAGTTTTTTATCCACGTTGCAATATCATTTATTACCTGTTCATCTACGTTTCCAGGATTATTGTATTCTGTGTTTGTAGGTTGTCCACTTCCAGATATGAAAAGATGATTTAGAGATTCATATGATTTAAGAGTAACATTTTCACTGTTGTAAAAAGTGTTTTCCCATTTTACAAAATCATATTCAATGGTAACCTGATAGTCTCTTTCCCCTTGGAGTATAAGCATTGGTATTGTGAGATTTTCAGCTATTGAAACTGAATCATAATCTGCAAGATACTCCCAGTATGCAAGAGGTGCATTGAGGACAAGTTCATCTTCGCTGAAATTGAGTGTTTTTATTTTCTTGATCTGTTCTTCTAATGCAGCAATTTGTTCTGCTTCGTTTTCACTACTTTCGCCATCTAGACCAAATAAGTAGTTGTATTGGTCAAGGATTAAATCTTCTAAATGTCTGGCAGGTGCTGCAAGTAGGATAATGCCCGCCATTTGTTTATCCTGATTTGCTATTTCAGGTGCTATCATTCCGCCGAGGCTATGCCCAATAATATAGATTCTATTAGTGTTAATTTTTGAAGTGTTCATTAGTAGATCAACTGCAGCAATTGCATCATCAACTACCTCTTCTTGAATAGTAAAATTCTCTATTTTTGCAGTTTCCTGCGGATACTCTTTCGTTCGTTTTTCATATCTAAGTACTGCTATTCCCTGACTCGCAAGTCCCAATGCTATGTCCTTAAAAGGTTTATTTGGGCCAATTGTTTCATCACGATCATTTGGTCCTGATCCATGTACAAGAATAACAGTAGGAAAATCATCTTCACCTCTTGGCATAGTTAGAGTTCCTGGAAGTTCCCACGGGTGTTTTCCAATGGTCACATTAGTTTCGGTGAACATTGAATAGTTTGCATATTCGGGTAGTTTATATTCGTCAGAATGCTGAGTTGGAACAAACTGTAATCCAGCAACCATGCCGTTTTCATCAAACACTATTCTCATATCAAGATTGCCAAGAGTTGCAAAATCACAGGTAACATAGACTGTTTGATAACCATACTCCTCGGTTTTTCTGGTTGATTTGATTTCCTTATAATCTCCATATTGATAGACTAAGCTCTCCCACGCTGCTTGTAAATCCTTGGGAGGAAGGGCATTTTTCATCTCATCATTAAATTTCTGATACGCATCTTGATAGTTATTTTGACTTAGATTTTCAACAATTCCAATTGCTTCGAATTCAAGGTTTAATTCTTCCTGCTGGTTTTCATTGTTTTCTTCCTCTATGCATCCAGAGAATCTCATTCCAAGAATAAGGATTATAGAAATGGTTAAAAGTAAGTATTTTTTCATAGAAACCTATTCCTTAATTTTGTTGATTTTCATGCTTGTGGTATGTCAATAGTTAAACCAATTATGATAATTATGATTCCTGCGATAAGAGCTATTGTTGCTTTTAATCTGGGTCCACCCGGGGCATTGATCCATCTTGCGAAATTTGGATTTAGAAAAGCAGCAATTCCAAATAAGGATGCAATAACACCACAGATAAGCAAGATTGTATTTACAAGTCCCATTTTTCACCGATTTATTTAAGTTTTACAGCGGTTCCATATGCAAGTATTTCTGCAGCACCGCCCATGATTGATGAAGTCATGAATCTAACGTTTATTACAGCGTCTGCGCCTAGATTTTGTGCTTTTTCCTCCATTCGTCTCAATGCGATTTCTCGCGCTTCTGCAAGCATTTCAGTATATTCCTTGATTTCTCCACCTGCAATGTTTCGGAATCCAGCTTTTATATCTTTTCCAATGCTTTTTGCCTGGATGGTGTTTCCTCTAACAAGACCAAGTATTTCTTTTATTTCTTTTCCTGTAACAAAATCTGTGTTTGTTATAATCATGGTTTCAAATCCTCCTTACTTATTTCTTCTTTCATTTTTTTCGTGTCTTTACGTTGTTCAATTATAATTGATATCAACAGGGTCAGTATTCCAATGATTATTGCTCCTGCCCCTATTGCAATTATATAATCTATGCTCTCGATGTTTTGGAAACTTTGGAATAATCCATATGCAATTAGTATGATTATTCCTCCCACAAAGAGAACCATTCCTATTGTTTTTCCATTGTTCATTTTTTTTCCTCCAATATTCTTTATTTTATAATTAATCTAACATCATCAAACCATACTTGTCCAGTACCTGTGAGTGTTAGTCTGACTACAATACTACTAGTATCATTTGGTACATATACTGAAGTGTTGTACATCTGCCAGTCATTTGTACCATTGATTTCAGTTGCTGTTTGGGTAGTTCCAAAAGCCACCATTCCGCCAAGAATATTCCAACATTGAATAACCATTACAACACTCTCTGCATCAGTTGTCTTAACCCAACCAGATAGTTCGACAGTTCTCTCTTTTGGTACTTTATTTATTGTTTGAGCCCAATTGTTACAGACTGTTTCATCATAAATGTGTGTATTGTTAATGGAAACACTTTTGCTCCCATTGTATTTTATTTTATTATCCCATGATATGGTTAGATTGTCGACTGGAACGATAGCCGGATGCCAGTAGTTTGGCTCATCTTCTGATCCATATTCGAACCCAGAGTTTTGTAGTATATTTTCTCCGACTTCAAAACTATATGCAGTTCTAGTCTGAGTAATATTGTGTAATGTATACCCAACTACGGCTCCTAGAATGAATGCTATTACGACAAACAGTACAGTCTTTTTTGTTGGTTTTTCCTTACCCATATTGCTCTCTCTTACGTACGTTTTAGGAAGTGTTAACACGTATATATACGTTTATTGTATTTAAAGATTTCTTAAGGGGGGGCTTTGTGTAGAGTCCTGAAATTATTTCGCCAGAATATTTCGCCTTGTGAATGCATGGTGAAATTAAATGACAAAAAGATCAGATGGGCGGTAAAACAGGTGGTCAAAGAAAACAGGGACACTGCAGTTATTG
>Ga0222683_1000227_pt1 | contig 23373 bp, 56 predicted proteins | sample AntAcemetage1073_FD_179841 | JGI IMG/M metagenome (GOLD analysis project Ga0222683, IMG submission 179841) | Saline water microbial communities from Ace Lake, Antarctica - #1073 | ecosystem: Environmental > Aquatic > Non-marine Saline and Alkaline > Saline | place: Antarctica: Ace Lake... | reverse complement strand
TAGGGAATACAAATAGTTCTTTTGTTGAATGGGTTTATAATTTATTTGATTTTAATGATTATACTTATGATGAAGATATAACAGAATCAACTCCAACTACTTTTTCAGGAAGATTTCAAACAGGAAGTTCTTTAAGTAGTTCATATTTAGAATACAATAATACAAATTATTCAATATCAATTAATTCTTTAGGTGGAAACAGATATATATTAACTTCTTCATTAACAAGTCCAATAGTTAGTGCTAATACAAATATAACTTGGTTCTTTTGGGTAAATAATGTAAATGCTACAGCATACAATCAAACAGTAATAAATATTAATTTAGATGATTGTTCTACATACACTTTTTACTTAGTAAATTATACTTTAGTTGATGAGTTATCACAAGAAAATATAGTTAATGCAAATTCAACAATAGAATCTTTAGTAATTGTAAAAACAGTATCAGGAGGAGAAATAGCACAATTTAATAAAACTTTTACTGGTTCTGCAACAGCTTCTATTTGTTCCGAATTTAATTTAAATACTTCAGGTTTAAGATTATGGGAGCAAAGTCGTTATGGTTCAACAGACCATGTTTTTGAACAGCATAATATTCAAAATGCAACTATGACTTCTTTACCAAATGAAATAACTCTAAGAGATTTAATAAGCACATCAGCAACAACATTTAGAATACAATATAAATCAGCAACTTTCTTACCAGTAGCAAATGCAGTAATAAATATTCAAAGAAAATATATTGGAGAAGGAATTTTCAAGGAAATAGAATCTCCTTTAACAGATACAAGTGGTGAATCAAGTGCAAGTTTAGATTTAAATTCAGTTTTATATAGAATAATAGTAAGTAAAAATGGAATTACTCTTGCTACATTTGAAAACCCAGCAATAGCTTGTGATAATATTTTAACAGGAGATTGTTCAATAACAATAAATGAAAGAGATTCTGCAACACTTATTAATAATTATGATACAGAAAATGATTTTAATTATGGATTATCTCAAAGTAATCGGACAATAACTTTAGCATTTAGTGTTCCAAGTGGAGAAAATAGATTAGTTAATCTTTTTGTAAATCAATCAACAATTTTAGGAAATAAAACAAGTTGTAATCAAACACTATATGCAACAAGTGGACAATTACAATGTGATATAGCAGAAGGATTAGGAGATGTTTCTTTAGTAGTAGATGTTTCAGCAGATAATATTTTAATAAGAAAAGCATCATCAACAATTTTAGAAGATAGAAGTCAGTATTTTGGAACAGATAATATTGTGCTGACTTTCTTTTTGGTTTTAAGTTTAGTTTTATTAATGATTTCAAGCCCAATCACAGTATTAATTGGATTAGTAATTGGATTAATTGCAAGTAGTTTAATGTTGTTATTAAATTCAGGAGATATATTTGGAGTAGCACCAGTATTAACTTATTTGATAATTATAGTAATCCTCTTGATAGTTAAAATTTCAGGGAGGGAAAGATAAAATGGCTGAAGATAATTTGAAGAACTTTACAGTAGCAACAGTATTTATTTTTATTTGTAGTGTATCACTTTTATATTTTGCTTTAGGTTATCCTGCATTAAATAATCAAGATTCAGTATTACTTCAAGACCCAAGATTTAATGATACTGCAAGTGATTTATCAGCTTCTTTAGGAACTTATCAAGATACACAAAATGAAAGAGTAAATCTTTCTTCAGCAGATGACCCACAAACAACAGCCGAAGGAGTAGTGTTAGGAACAACTACAAAAAATGCAAGAAGCACAGCAAATGAATTAACAGGAAGTTTCAAGATACTTACAAATTTATTAGGAGGAGTGTTTGGATTAAATGGAAGGCAATTTACTTTTATATCAGGAGCATTATTAAGTTTGTTTAGTGTGGTATTATTATTCTATGTAATTAAAATGATTCGTTGGGGGCAATAATTAAAAATGGTTTATGCAGAGTTCAGTAGTGGGGGTGGAATGGGAAGTATTTTTAGTTATGCTTCAAGTATTGTTCCTTTTTATCCTGCTTTATTATTTGGAACAATTCTTGCAGTTTTAGTTTTTTCTATATATTTTATTCAAGAATCAAAAAAAGGAAGAGGAGATTTTCCAGTTGCATTTGCTGTCGGAAATACAGTAACAACAGTTTTAGCAGTAATACTTTCAATGATTTCAGATTTTATGACAGGAATGACATTAGGAATATTTGTAAGTTTAACAATTGTTTCTTATATCTGGTTATTTTGGTCTAACCCATAGTTTTGTTCACATTGTTTTTTTGTGAAGAAAGGTTTATAACTGAATTTCTTTTCATTAAACTAATGAAGTGTGAGAGATAGGATTACACACTTCTTCTATTTCTCACATTTTCTAAAATAAATAAAATGAAAATAGGAAAAAGAAACGGTGTTTTGGGATTAGAAACAGCTAAGCAAGTAATGATTTCTTTCTTAGTTCTTGCCGTAATTGGTGTTGCTATTTTATTGGCTTTAACAAGTCTGCAAGATTCAAATATCTTTACAGCAGATAGTTCAGCTGATGTTGCAACAGATAATATTATAGGTAATGTTTCTGACGGATTAGTAACTTTCTTTGGCTCTACTGGAACAATCTTCAGTATTTTAATTGTAGTTGTGATTATACTTGCAATATCAATTATAATCTGGGCTGTCGGTAGATTCGGTCAGCAAACAGAAGGAACTGTTAATCTATAAACCAATTAGAAAACAAATGAAAATAGAAAATAGAAACGGTGTTTTGGGATTAGAAACTGCAAAACAAGTAATGGTTTCTTTCTTAGTTCTTGCCGTAATTGGTGTTGCTATTTTATTGGCTTTGACAAGTTTGCAAGATTCAAATATCTTTACAGCAAATAGTTCAGCTGATAACGCAACAGACAGTATTATAGGCAATGTTTCTGATGGTTTAGTAACTTTCTTTGGCTCTACTGGAACTATCTTCAGTATTTTAATTGTAGTTGTGATTATACTTGCAATATCAATTATAATCTGGGCTGTCGGTAGATTTGGTCAGCAAACAGAAGGAACTGTTAATCTATAAGCCCATTAAAAAACTGATGGTGGATTCCCTACCTATAAACAGATAAGGGAAAATAAGGGTCTTGGGGTAAAACTCACAGAGCATCCAAACTCTTCACATACTAAAAAAAATGAAAACACAGAATAGAAACGGAATTTTAGGATTAGAAACTGCAAAACAAGTAATGGTTTCTTTCTTAGTTCTTGCCGTAATCGGTGTTGCTATTTTATTGGCTTTGACAAGTTTACAAGATTCAAATATCTTTACAACAAATAGTTCAGCTGATAACGCAACAGATAATATTATAGGCAATGTTTCTGATGGTTTAGTAACTTTCTTCGGCTCAACTGGAACAATATTCAGCATACTAATAGTAGTAGTTATAATCTTAGCAATAAGTATAATTATATGGGCTGTTGGTAGATTTGGACAACAAGCAGAAGGTCAAGATATTAATTTGTAACTATAAAATTATAACACAAGTTTAAAAGAGATAAAAATATAAAAGAATATGGATAGCACAACAAAAAAATTAGTAAAAAGATTCACAGATTATGGAAAAGAAATGATGAGATTACAAGAGAGAATAAAAGTGTTATTCAAACAAAGAGATAAGATACTTAATCAAATAAAAAAAAGAAGAAAAATATGGGAAAAGTAATTAAAAAAAATGTTGTTGAAAGAAAGAAAGGTTATCTTTATTATGTAGATGGAAAAGGAAATGTTTGTGAAGCAAAGATGGCTCGGGGTGGAAGAAAGAAAAAGAGGAGAAAATAAAAATGAAAAAATTAAAATTCTATGATGTAAAGAAAAAGAAAAAATTCACAACTAATAAATTTGTATTTAAAACAAGAAGAAATCCAAAAACAAAAAGGATGACTTATTTTGCAGTTGCAAATGCTCCTTCAGGAATTAAATCTTGGAGAATCGTAAGCAAAGATTTCTACTTGAAGAATAAGTAAAATGCCAAAAAATGTAAAATCTGAATTTGGATTTCCTTGTGCAAGAGAGTATAAAAAAGCTGTTAGTGCTATGAAGTTTTTGTGTAAGTTTCATAATAAAAAAGCTTTGTTTGAACAATTAAAAAAGGATGTAACAAAAAAATAAAAATGGAACACAAAATTACTATTGAAATTCTTATAAAAACTGATTTCTTAAAACCAGAAGAAAAACCAACTTCTAAAGTTCATGCTTTAAAAATTAATCCAGAGATAGTTAATTCTTTAATACCTCAATTAATAGAAGCTTTCCAACCAGAGAACTTACCAAAAAAAACTAAATCTAAAAAAGTGGTTAAAAAATGAAATCACCATTAAAAAATACTGAGCCTTTGAAAGAAAAGCATAGAGGATTAAGAAGACACGCTTTACTTACAGCAGAGATAAAAAAGAAACTCCCAAAGTTATATGCAACAGATGGAATAAAAGATAAAATGGTTCATTTAAAATTATTCTCTCCTTATTCTCAATGGACACTTTATGTAGCTGAATTTGATGGAAAAGATACATTCTTTGGTTATGTTACTGGAACAGCATTTCCTGAATGGGGATATTCAAGTTATAGCGAATTAGCAAAATCAAATAGAAATGGATTACCACTTATAGAAAGAGATAAATATTTTAAACCAAAAAAGTTTAGTCAAATAAGAAAATGAAACCAAAAACAGAACCATCATTAGAAGAATTAAAAAAAGAAATAGAAGAACTTAAAGAACAGAAAAAAAGAAAACTACAAATTGCTACTTCTACGACAGAAAGAAATAAACTATTAAGAGAAATTAATGAATTAGATGCAGTTAAAAGTTCCCCAAATGCTTTAAGAAATTTTGGAAAAACATTTAAAAAAGGAATGCAAATAACAGGAAGAAAACTATGGAAAGGAATTACTAAAGCATCAAGAAATATAGATAAAAATTCTCCAGAACTTAGAGAGTTTGGTAAAACTATGACTTCTCAATCAAAACCTTCCAGAGAGCCTCCTACGGACTTAGACAATATGTTTCTACCAAGACAACTAAAGAAAACTACTAAACCAAGACAACCAAAGAAGAAAACTAAAAAGAGTAAGTCAAAAAAGAGAAAACAAAAAGCAAGGAAGATGGTTTATAATCAACCAAAACAAAGTGCTAATTCTTGGGAGTTGCCTTAAAATGAGAAAAGGTTGGAAATTATATAGAAAAAAAGCAAATAGTATAAGTTATTGGAATGAAAAAAATAAAGAAGGAATTTCAGTTGTTCAATTTATGAATAATAAAAAAGGGGAGTGGTCATTTACTTCAAGAGGAAAAACTAAAAAAACATTTAAAACTAAATCAAAAGCAATTAAATTCGCTAAAGCTTATATGAGGAAACATTAAAATGCCAAAAAGAATAGTTAAAAAAATTTTACCAATAAATAATCCTTATGATAAAAGAATAGTATATGTTGTTGATAAAACTTATCATTTTTTTAATAAAAAGAAAGCACTTAATTGGATAAAATTATATGATTCAAAAGGGAGAAAAAAATAAATTAAAATGAAATCACCATTAAAAAATACTGAGCCAACTAAGAAAAGAAATGTAATAGGAATGGAAAATTGGAAATTAATAAAAAAAGGAAAGTATGGTTTTGCTTACGAAAATAAGAAGACAAAAGATAGATTAGAAGCAGTTTATAAGCCGGGAATAAAATTTGTTCAAATGATGGAAGAAAATGGTTATATATTATATGAAAAAGAACTTAAAACAAAAGAAGCAACAATTAATTATGCTAAAAAAATGATGAGGAAACATTAAAATGACATCAGGAAAAAGAAGAAAAGGTAAACCAAGAACAGATGCAGAAAGAAAAGCAAGACATAAAAGATTACATCCTAAAACTAAATTACCTAAAAGAGGAACTGGAAGAAGAAAATAAAAATGGCAAAGAAAAAAACAAGAAAGAAAATAAAATTAACTCCAACTGAACAAAGAAAATATAAAGAAATGGTAGAAGTTTTTGGTGGAGAAAATGTAGTAGATAAAGCAAAAATAAGGAGAAGAATTTTATCTTTGAGAAAAAGAAAAACAAATAAAACTACTAAAAGAGATATGGAGGATATGTTTGGATATTAAAATGACAGCTTCAGAAAGTATAGGTGGATTATTCGGAACATTAATAACATTCGGTGTTGGAATGTGGGGAGTTAAAAAGATTGGTGAAGCTTTAGATTCAGATAAGGAATTAAAAAATTCAGCATTAAAAGATACAGAGCCATTTAATTAAAATGAAAAACGAATACAAATATGGAGAAGATTTTGAATTAGATGAATTAAGAGCAAGTGTAAATATATCAAAAATATTAAAAGGAAAAGTAAAAAGGAAAAAGAAAAAAAATAAACCTCTCTGGGAAACTCCTTAGAATATGAAGATAGTAAAAGTAAAAAATCCAAAGGGTTACTTTCTAACAAAAATATCTTTCTCTAATAAAGAATTAGCAGAGCATTATGTAAATACTTTAAACAATCAATTTCTATTAAAAAAAGCAGAATTACTTGAACATCAATTATCAAAAGCAAAGCAAAAGTTAGTCAAGTTTGCTAAACAAGAAAAATATTTATTAACAGAACAAGGGAGTAAATTACTTTTGTGGCAGGAAGAATAAACCCAAAAACTCCCCTATCATTTAAAAACAATTATTTCTTAGTTAGTTTATGGTAACAACGATTAAAAAAGTGGGCTGGGGCGTTGCGAACACTTATCGTGTGGGTGATGATTATGTTATTGAGATTAACGAACATTTATTTGAACCAGAATTTGATGATTTAAGAAGTCGCATAATTTCTCATGAAAGGGAACATTCTCGGGCGAAAGGATTCTGGAAAAATCGTAAAGTGGATGCTTTGACCGACCTGCGATTCAGAGATTTATTTCCAGTATATAAAAAATACCCCAAACTTTTCATGCAACAAAACATTCCAATTAATTATTCTAAAGAGAAAAATACATTATTTATTGATTATAGTTTATTGTTTCTTTATATTATTTATGCAGGAATTTTAGTTCTAATTTATTTCTTGATTACTTTATTTTCTACTAATTCTATTTTCTTTTGGAAAATAATAAAATATTCTGGTATAATTTTAGGTATTACTATAGCGTTATCTTTTATAGGGAAGAAATTAAAAAAAGCAGTTAATGAAGAATCAATTAAATTAAAAAGTAATAAGAATTAATTACTTATCAGTAGTTAGGAGCATTTATATACTATCTAAGTAAATAAGGAATATGAAATCAATAAATGTTTACTTTGATGAGAAAGAGTATAAAAAACTAAGAAAAAAGAAAGGTGATTTAACTTGGAGAGATTTTATTCTTAAATTGTTAGAAAAGGAAAAATGAATAAACTATTTATCATAGCTTTCACATTATTATTAATTGGAAGTATCTCTGCAACTACATGGATAGCAGGAGAACCATACACTATTCAATTAGAGAAACCATTTGAATACTATTCTATCGTCGGTAATTCAACACCAATTATATTTGATGAAATAATTCAATCTGGAAACAATGTTACATTTACTTTAAATAAATACACTCAAAATGAATCTTTTGAAATAATATTCTTTGATATAGAAGAAAAAATAATTAATCATTACTCAAGCAGTGGTGGAGGTGGAGGAACAACTTATGTAGATAAAGAAGTTTTAATTGAAGTTCCTAATTATATTGATAGAGAAGTAATAAAAGAAGTTCCAAGTGAGCCAGAGATAATTAAAAAGATTCCAACTTGGATTTATATTTTAATAGCTTTTTTAATAGCTTTTTGTTTGATTATAATTGCTATACTATTGATAAAAGCAAATTCAAAAGAGAACAAAGATGAAAGGAGGTTAGAAAATGAATAAAGAAAATAATAAGAAAAAGAAATTTAATAAGAAGTATTTACTATTTGGTTTGCCTATCTTAGCTCTTGGTTTAGTTGTAGCATTAACTTACTATGCTGTGTTTAGTGTAAGTGTAAATGTAAATCAGCCAATAGAAGTTACTGGAGATGGTGAATTTAGTGTAGAATGTTATTCAGGAGATACTTGTATAGGAAATGTTGTTACAATAACTAACAGTCATCCAACAGATAGCAGATTAGTTTCTGTTTTGGTTGAAGGTGAAAGTGATAACTTGACTACTGGAGTTGTAGGAGAATTAAAGATGACAAGTAAGGAAATTATAGGATGGACACCTACAGATAATAAAGCAAATGTTTCTTATACAATAGTTGGAGATAAATTCAATTTTAAAGTTGATTCAGAATTAGTTAATTATGTATTAGTTTATTATCCAGATGTAGATTCAGCAAAGACTTGGAATATTGCTAATGCTGTAAATTTAGGAGATGCTAAAAATACTTGGACAACAATTGATAGTGTAAACTTACCAATTCCTAATGACTACAATGCTAATCCTGATGAAGGAAATAGTTATTGTTCGGCTGAAAATGGATTTGATGATTACTTACATTGTTCAGGAGCAAAGTTTTGGTTAATGCCTAAAGTAGATTTTGATAGTAAAGCTTGGAATCCAACTGCTTGGTTATTTGAAACAGATTTGATAACTTATACAGATAATACTTTAGGAACAACAGATGTTTTAGTTCTTGCTGGAGAAAGTGTAAGTGTTTATCCTCAAGTAACAGTAGATGGATATGCTGGAAGTGGAAATTATCCAATAACAATAACAGTAGCATAAACAAACATTTATTTTTATTTTTATTTTTTAGATTTTAGGGAAAGAGGTTAATTGAGAAATGAACAAACCAAAAGTAAAACAGATAAGTGAAACACTATTTGAAGTATTAGGATACTCAGTTAAACTACAAAAAAGAAAAGGAAGAACACTATTACTTTGCTCTTGCACTAACCATACTAAATTTTGTTTAGAAAACCCTTTTTGTTATCACAAGCAATTAGTTATTGAATATATTAACCTTAAAGAAATAAAAGATAAAATAAATAAGTTAATCAAATTTTATGAAGGACAAAAAGAAATAAATATGCAAATTAAACCTGAAATAATAATTAATGATTTAAAGAATTTAAAATGAATAAATTAAGTAATGATGAACAACATGAAATGTTTGATAGTAGGTGGAAAGTAAAATGAATAAACTTAATTTAGGGTGTGGATTAGATATAAAAGAAGGTTGGATAAATGTAGATTTAACTAAAAAGAATGGAGCAGATGTGGAACATGATTTAGAAGTTTTTCCTTACCCTTTTAAAGATAATTCAGTAGATGAAATATTTATGGATAATGTCTTAGAACATTTGGAAAATACAATAAAGGTTATGGAAGAACTACATAGAATATCAAAACCAAATACAATAATAACAATTATTGTTCCACATTATTCAGGTTGCATGGCTTTTTCACATTTAACACATAAAAGATTTTTTGGAAGTGGAAGTTTTGATAATTTTAAACCAGATTCTTGGGAAAAGTATAGTGAAGTAGAATTTAAAGTTTTAGAAAATAAATTAATCTGGTTAGATTGTAGAGATTGGTTTTGGATAAGACCCTTAAAGAAAATTATTAATAAGTTAATTAATATTAATCCTTTTATTGCAGAAAGATTTTTTTGTTATCCTTTAGGTGGTTTTGACCATATAAGTTTTAAATTGAAAGTTATAAAAAATGATTAATTTTACTTGTCCAATATGCAAAGAAAAGAATACTTACTATTTAGGTAAAGGTTTGTTCTTCTGTAAAGATTGCAAAAAGAAAGTAGAAAAGAAATTAAATTATGATGATGAATTATTAAATAAAAAATGAACAATCAAAAAGAAATAGCAATATTAGAAACAGCACTCTTATTATTAACAGGAACTAAAGAAGCAGATATATTATTGAAATATGATTTAGCACCTTACTTAAATAAAGCAAAGGAGATAGTTAAGATAATTAGTAACTCTTAAAAGGTTACAACAACTTAAATACTATTTATTCTTAGTTCTTTTATAATAAAATGGAAAACATTAAAGTTGGATTTGAAGTATTAGAAGGAATGAAACTTATAGAGATTATTGAATTAGAAAAAAAGGTAATTAAATTTAATACTCAAGAAATTGGGAGGAAGATTTAAAATGCCAATAAATTGGTCTGAATTATACAAAGTAAGGTTAGCAAGTTCTATTCCAGAAATGGACAAACATGATATAATTAAGCTATTAGTCGTAAGAAAAATACTTAGAAAATATAAACGAAAACATTGGCTGAGGATATATACAGAATTTTCACTAAATAATGGTTCTAATCTTAAACCGGATGTTTACATGGAAGATATTAAAAATAAGTCTGTAATTTGTTACGAAATACAAAAAGAATGTGACAAAAAATATATCCAAGACAGAGTTAAAAAATACAATGCTTATGAAGTTTATAATTTTACTGTGGATTTAGTAATTATTCCATTAAAAGGATTATCAGATAACATTCAAGAATTAAATAAACAATTAGATAAGTATGTAGTATAATATGGGACAAGCGAATATCTTAAATTTATTAAAAAAAGAAAAGAAATGGTTATCAACAAAACAAATAGAAAAAAAATTAAAGGTATCAAGTGCATCAAGACCTCTTAATGTATTATTAAGAAGTAAAGAAGTAATTAAAAGAAAGATAATGATTGATAGTCATCACACATTTCAATGGAAAATGAAATAACATATTCCCACTGCCTAAAGGCAGGGGTATTTATCCCTAACTTCACATTCAATCGCTCTTGAAGAGCTTTCATGTTCATCAGTTGAGATATCAGGCTTTGTTATATAAGCCAATCCAAGATTACGGGTATACCGTTTGGATATATTTCGACTCGCTTGAAGGTCACAATCACAATGGAAACCACAACACAAACACTCAAAGAAACCAGAATGTCTGGAGGTATTCAAACTTCCACACCGATTACAAGTCTTAGAGGTATATTTAGGATTGATATAAACAACCCTGATTCCTTTAGCCAAAGCCTTGTATTCAATAAACTTCTGCATTTGGAAAAATGCCCACTTGTGAACCCATTTATTGTATTTAGCTGTTTTTCTAATTCCCTTCAAATCTTCCATAACAACAACATCTCCACTATTCAAACTTTCAACAATTCTCTTGCTGATGTTATGATTACTCCAAGTCATAAACCGTCTCCATCCACCAGAGAGTTTTTTCAACTTCCTCTTAGCAGATTTTGTGCCTTTAGATTGGAGAGTAGAAACCATTTTATCATGCTTAATCCTCAATTTTTTAATGTTCTTTCCATAGAATTTATTGTTGGATGTGACTGCGAGTTTATTGACTCCCAAGTCCACTCCAAGAATCCGACAATGTTGGTTAGGATTTATGGAGCTTTCTCGGGAGAATGTGAAAGTGAAATAATATTTTTCTCTACTCTTAGTCAAAAGACTTTCTCTAATTTCCCAATCAAAATACTTCAAAGCATAATCAGGAATTTTAACAGGAATTTTAACTCTTCCCATAATGGTAGAGATACTCAAAACATTATTTTTGAAGGAGAAACTTCTCGGTGTGTTATACCTGATAGAAGTTCTTTTGATAAATGGTTTTGTCTTTGCTTTCTTAACCATTCCACAAGATTGTTTAATACAAGCAATAGAAAGTTGCGAAGGCAATCCCATCTTTCTCAAATCTTTATAAACGAAGGGATGGAGTTTGATATTATTTCTAATCTTCATTCCCCAAGCAATATCAACACAATGTTGAAGTCCTTGCTTATAAAGTTCAATAGTTTTGATAATCAAATCATTAACTTTCAATTTTATGGGAATAGACCTAACCAACATACAAATTTAAGAAATTCAAACTATTTAAATATATCGGAGAACATTTCTCCTCCCAAACCTAAAGGAATGGGTATCCGAAATGTAAAACTTATATGATACCAAAGAAAGTGGCACAAGCAAAAGAAAAACCACTTAGTGAAAATGTATTTGTTTTACAATATGATACTATGAGATATTTATTAGGAAGTAGATTATTATTTGCTGATAAAGTTGCAAAATCTATTAGTAAATTAAAAAAAGAATGGAAAGCAAAATGCAAAAGAATGGAAGTTATGTCAGGAGAAGTTGCAGACTACGAATTAAAGATGTTAATGGAAGATATAATTGGAGAATTTAAAAATGGAAACAACAGAAGAAGAAAACATACATAATGCATTAAATAAAGCACTTACAGAATTTAGTGAGAAATTGAAGGAAGAATATAGATTACATGGATTTAAAACAAAAGAGTTTTTTGAAGTAATTGACAAAATAATGGGAAATTTTTATAGTCCTCAGGATGAAAGGGCGAGAAGCCGAAAGGTGGATAGCACATCTAAAAATGTGAGATACAACGCCTCAAAACCCATTAGCAATAAACGGGGTGGTAGTTTTGAGGACGCTCATGTTCAAAAGGATAAAGGTTGTGGAGGGAAAATATGTTAGAGAAATCAATTTTAAATGAACTACAATTAATTAAGGGTTTTTTGGCTCTTATATTAAAAACTTTAGAAGGGAAAGATATTCCTAATCATAGTCAGACTTTGGAGGAACAGAACGGTCACTCACTGGGAACTTCCTCTGACTCTGACAATAATATTAAACCAAGTAGGTCTGAGAGAGGTTGTGGAAATATTATAGGGAAAACTAAAGAAGGTTTTCGTAAGTTTTGTGGAGTTCATGGATTATGTCCGAAGTGTCAAGAAAAGTATACAAAAAAGTATAGTAAACGAAATAGTATACACCAAGTAGGTCTTAAGGAGGATAAACAATGAAACTTAAAATATATTTTGATAATGGAAAAAAAGGAGAAGATAAATGGGGATGTGAAGGAACATTAGTAGCTGGGAAAAAACAAATTATAGATTATTTAGAGGTTTTAATAGAAAGAATAAAAAGTGAGGAGAAAGAAGATAAAAAGTATACAAAGAAGTATAGTAAACGAAATAGTATACAGGAAAAAGAAAGGAAGATGAAAGTTGAATTAATAAAAACAAATTTAAAAAGATACACTTTTGAATCTCCAAAGATTAAGAAATGGGTTGAAGATAATTCAAAAGGAAAAGTATTAAATCTTTTTGCTGGAAGAACTAAACTTAATTTAGATGAGGTAAGAAATGATTTAGATAAAGAAATGAATGCAGATTATCATAAAGATGCTTTAGATTTTGTCTTAGAATGGAAAGGAGAGAAGTTTGATACGATTATTTTAGACCCACCTTATAGCTATAGAAAATCAATGGAGATGTATAAAGGAAATAGGAATAGTAGATTTAAGTTAATTGCAGATAACATAGAAAATGTTTTAAAAGAGAATGGAATTATAATAAGTTTTGGTTATCACTCTACTTTTATGGGAAATAAAAGAGATTTTGAATTAATTAAGTTATGTGTTTTTGCTCATGGTGGTTCTCAACATTCTACTATTGGAATAATAGAAAGGAGAAAAAAGAGGTAAAAAATGACTAAAGTAAAATTAATTAATAAAGATACTCAAAGAATTATGGAATTAGAATCACCTGTAAGAGAACAACAATTAATAGAAAATTGTTTAAATTATTATCATTCGGGATACGATTATAAGTTGCTTTTACTTTTTCATGCTTTAGCACATAGTTGGAATGCAAATGAATTAATTTATTATATAAATTTGATTGAGGAAAAGTGAAAAAGAAAATAGTGATAATTTGCGATACAGAAGAAGACAATGAACAAATAGGGAAATGTTTAAGAGTATATTTTTTGAATAGTTTCAAGAATCCAGACAAGCAATTAATAAGTATAGAAGTAGAAGATTTAGAAGAGGTAAAAGAAAAATGAATAACTACATAAGAGAAGTAAAAGTAAAAAGTCAAGAGCATATAGAAGAACCTTTATTAGATGTTAAAATTTTAAATAAGAAAACTAATGCTAAGACATTTGCAGGATGGTTAATTGGAAAAACTAAACAAGCAAAGAACGAAGAAAATCCAGAGGTTATGCATTTATTAACAAGCACCTATGAGAAATATATGGAACTTGAAAAAAGAAGATTACAACCAATAATAGAAGTAGAAATAATAGAAGGATGGAAAGGAATTGATAACATAGAACTCTTTAGAGGTTTTGAAAATGATTTTGTAATTAAAAGTCATACAAAGAACAAAGAGACAGGTGAAGTTACCACACAAACACATCAAATTAAGGTAGAGAAGGTCAATACACTATTTTTTTGGATAAAGCAATGGAAGTTAGGAGAAACACATAAATGCTATGATTTTGCAGAGAAATTAGGATATAAAGAATGGAAAGATTTATGGAAAGAAAGAAAACAATATTTTGAGAAATATTATCATCCAATAAAGATTTTAGAGAAATTAGGGATTATTAAATATGGTGGTCGTGGGGAAATAACCCGTATTAAGTAATAATTGAAGAGTTGGGAGGATTTTAACCTTTCAAAGGCATTTCCTCCACTCTCCCTGTAACATTATATAGTAATGACAGTTTATAAATGTAGTGGATAAGTAATATTTTGTAGGGGGTATGGTTTAAAGTGAAAATCGTAACTTTAAAGTTAAAATAACTCTTTAAATAGTATTTATATTTAAAAATAAGATGAGGTGTAAAAATTCAACTAAGAAATCAAAGTTTTACTTGCCTATTATTCATGAATTAAAGTTATCCACAAATCTAAATAAGATACAGGAAAAATTATCTATTTCTAAGCAACAATTAAACTATTATCTTCGGCAATTAAAGGAATCTGGTTTTATAATTCAAAAAGGAAGAGGGTGGTATGAACCAAGTAAAAAGAGTAAAAATTCAACTAAGTATGGTATTTTTTTAAGAAAAGATATGATTAGGGGTCATGCTTATGTTTGGACAATAGATTTAAAGAAAAAACCTAAGAATTGGGATAAAAGATTAGATATTCTAAAAAGAAACAACATAAATTATAAATTAGTAGGAGCAAAAGAAACAACTCCAAGAATTAAAGTATTGGGAAGAAAGATATGGCTTTGTAATGATAATTTAAGAATATTTGATAAGAAAGGTAATTCATATTATGGAGAAGATGCAAAAGAGTCAAGGTATAAGGCATTTTATGAAATAAAGTTGATTGTGAATGCTCTAAACAACAAATTAGGAATATTTCTAAAACCATCAAGAATAAATTTCCAAAAAGAACACTATGCTTTAATTAAAAATGATTTAGCAATAGAAGAAAATAAAAAAGGAAATATAGTAAGAATATCAGATGAGGAAGGGGAATGGTTATTAATTGATGATAGTCTGGAGATGGGAGGAGAGTTAGAAACAGTTGGAAAGAAATCATACAAGACAAATATTCCTATGCAAAAATGGTGGAATGATAATAAGAAACATAAATTTGAAGTAACACCCACACTTTTATTAGAGAGTATTAATCAAGTTGTTCAAGTTCAAAAAATAGAACAAGAAAAAAAATTAGAATATTCAAGAGATTTAGTGGTTCATAAAAATGCAATTGATACAATGAGTAAAGAAACAAAAAGAATGGGAAATAATACTGATGCAAATTCAAAGTCAATTGAATTATTAGCAGATGTTGTTTTACAATTAAAAGAGGTTATAGAAAAGAAATGACAACAGGAGTTTACCAGAGAACAAAAGAACATAGAATAAGATTCAGTTTATTACGAAAGAGGGCATGGACAGGAAACAAAAACCCTATGAAAAATCCAAACATAGTTAAAAAAGCGTTAAAAAACAAATTAGAAAAGAAGAATAAAATAAATAAAGAAATTTACAATGAAACAATCAAAACAATTCCTGAAGAAATTAAACAAATTATTTTAGGAAGTTTATTAGGGGATGCTGGACTTCAAAAGACAAATAAAAAGGGGAATGCTACTTTTAGAGAAAGTCATTCTTTAAAACAAGAAGATTATTTATTATGGAAAGAAAAAGTTTTAAGTAAATTTTTTGGGAAATTTAAAAGATATTATCATAAAAATAAGGAGATGGTATCAATAAGTTCAAAAGCACACCCATTCTTCACTGAATTATATAAAATATTTTATCCAAATACAACCAAAAAGATAATTCCTATTGAAGCATTAAATCAATTAAATCCTCTTGGATTAGCAGTTTGGTATTTTGATGATGGTGCATTAATTAGTTGTGGTTGTTGTCTTTGTATAAGTTATAAGAAAGACAAAAAAATTGTAAAGGAAAAGTTAAAAGAAATTTTTAATCTTAATGTAAAAATAAATAAAGACATAGTATATTTTAATGTAAAAGAAGCAGACAAATTTATTAAACTAATTTCTCCTTATGCTTATACTAATGATATTAAATATAAACTTAACCTTTTTGAAAGTAGAACTAAAACAAGGGAGATTGGTAAAAAAAATTATTGGAAAAACCCAGAAAAAAACAGAAAAAATGCATTAAAGTATTATTATAAAAATAAAAGATGACAAAATATTGCCCCTATTGTGGATGCCCATTAAAAGAAACAAGTTTAGGTAGAGATTGGTGTCCAAATTGTTTTAAAGTAATTGAAGAAGAAAAAGAATCAGATGAAGACACTAAACAAAGTTATATCGGTTAACCCCAAAAACTCCCCTATAATTTAAAAACAATTATTTCTTAGTTAATTTATGGAAAAGGAAATAAAAGAATACAAAGAAGCAGTTTTTAATAAAAGAATATCAGAATTTAAAAAAATGAGCAAAGTAGACTTAATTATTGGAATAATTGATTCTAAAAGAATAATCAGAAACGAATTAAATAAAAAAGAATTGGAATTGGAATTGGAAAAAAAGTATAATAAATTAGTAAAACAGAAAATAAAACAAAAAGAAAACTTGAAAAGAAAACAAAAAGAAAACTTGAAAAGAAAACAAAAAGAAAACTTGAAAAGAAAGGTTTATAATAAATTAGTAAAAGAAGAAACAAAACCAATTAAGATAAGGTATTCTCCAGAAGATTATAAAAAATTACAAGAGAAAGCAGATTCTCTTCATCTTAAAATTAGAACTTATATAATAATGGTTAGTTTGAATACAAATATAAAAATGGAAACAAATATCAAGAAAAATGAAAAAATCATATAAGTTTAGAATTTACCCAATAAGAAAACAAGAAAAGAGATTAGAAACAGCATTAGACCAAGCCTGTTTTTTGTATAATCAACTACTTGAGATTCATCAGCAAATATATTTGGGAATGGGAGAAACTCTATCAGAATTTGATATGAATAATTTGTTAAAAGATTTTGAAACAAAACAACTTTTTGCCCAGACCAAACAAAATATTGCGAAAAGAATTTCAGATGCTTTTAATCATTTTTTTAGAAGAATTAAGAATGGGGAAAAAGCAGGTTTTCCTAAATTTCATAAAAGAGTATTCTATAAATCAATAACTTTTCCACAATATAAACAAGAAATATATCCAAACAATAGACTCTATGTTTCTAAAGTTGGAATGTTGAAGATAAAAAAGCATAGAGAAATTGAAGGACAAATAAAAACATTAACTATCAAAAAAGAAAATAATGAATGGTATGCTACTTTTTCTTGTGAGAATGTTCCTATTGAAAAAGTGGATAATAATTTTAAATCAGAGGTTGAAGGTTTAGATGTTGGAATAAATAAGTTTTTAGTTTGTTCTGATGAAAGAGAATTTGATAATCCTAAATTCTTAAAGAGAAGTGAAAAGAAATTAAAAAGATTAAGTAGAAGACATAGCAAAAAGAAAAAAGGTTCAAAGAACAGAAAAAAATCAATAATTAAGTTAGCAAGACAACATACAAAAATTAAAAGGCAAAGAGAAGATTTTCATAAAAAATTAGCAAGACAATTAGCAAGTGAAATAAAATATATTGGAATTGAAGATTTGAATATTAAAGGAATGGTTAGAAATCATTGTTTAGCAAAAAGTATTTCTGATGTAAGTTGGGGGCAATTCTTTTCATATTTAAAATACTATAAAACAATTTTTGAAGGAGAAATAATTGAGGTTGGAAGATTTGAGCCAACATCTCAAACTTGTTCAAATTGTAAGCATAAACAAAATATGTCTTTGGATAAAAGAATATTTGAGTGTGAAGATTGTGGATTAATTTTAGATAGAGATTTAAATGCTTCATTAAATATTAAAAAACTAACAAAAAATATTTTAAACAATACCGTCGGGCAGACGGAATTTCAAGCCTGTGGAGATACAATAAGACCTTGTTTTGAATTTGAAAAAATACAAGATAAGGCAAGTGTCGTTAAAGCAGGAAACTATCGGGAAATTTCCCGTAGAAGCCCATGACTTTAGTTGTGGGAGTATGCCACCTAAAAAAGCAAGGGTCAAAATTGAAGTAAAGGATGAATAAAAATAAAAGAAATTTATTCAATGTTATATTTTTAGCATTAATTATTTTTGGAGCAATTATTTTTTTATTAGCAATGATATACTGGGATAAATTAATTTTGTATTTAAGTTTGGTTCAATTAATGAGTGCGTCAGTAAGTTATTATCTAATCAATAGAATCCCAAAAACTCCCCTATAATTTAAAAAGGAAAAAAGCATAGAAATAACATGATAGAGCAAAAAGATTTTGATAAATTAAAACAAAATGATAGAATTGAATTATTATTAAGAGAGGATAGACTTGAGAAAAAAGAAGATAATCTAAAATTTAATTGGTTAGAATCCTTTTATGTTATTATAATGATTGCTGGTTTTTGTGTTCTTGTGTTCTTAGGTTTAAGCAATTTAGTTGGAATGGAGAAATCAATAGGTATTCTTAGATTAATAGTTCCTTTGTTTTACATAGGAATGTTCATTGTAGTTTTTGGAATAATCTATAATTTAGTAATTGCATTAATGTTTAATAAAAGAAATAAAGAATTAGAATCAGAATTTTTCAAAAAAGAGGTAAAACCAAAGAGATAAAATGGAAAAAGAAGAAGAGAAAGAATTAAAATTTGTTGGAAATTCATTTGGAAATTATGAAGTTATAAGCACTACTTATTATGAAGAATATGCAAAATGCACAATTTTAGTATTAAATAATCAAACTGGAGAAATTAAATCAAAAAAATTTAAATTAAAATGGTAGATATTCTTGGGGAGGCTAAGGGCTTATTTGGAGGAGTTAAAGCTGGAGGAGTTTTTGATGTTTTAGGCTATGTAATTTTAGGTGTTGTAATTATTGGAGTAATTGCTTTCTTTGTTCAACAATATTTAATGAAAAAGAAGTTTAATAAAAAAATAACTTTCTGGAGAAGAAATCCATACACTTTACTTTTAGTGGCTGATAAAACTATTAAGGCAATGACAGTAAGATTAGATTCTCTTGGAAATTTAGGTTATAGATTGCAAACACCTTATGAAACAAGAAACTTAATGCCAAAATTAAAGATAGAAGCAAAACAAAATATTCATTATGTAGAATATTGTGAAGATAATAAAATAATAGAATTTGCAGGAATAAAAGATTATGATGATGAAAGAAAAGCTATGAACGCAAATTTCTCAGATACAAATACAGAATTAGGAAGAAGTTCAATGCACCAAATGAACAAAGAAAGATATGAAAAAACAAATTTCTGGAAAGAAAATGCAACTATGCTTGTAAATATTGGAGCAATTGTAGTTATAATGGTTTTCTTATTTTTAATTGCAAAACAATTAATAACAGTAACAAGTTCTGTAAGTGGTATGGTTGCTGAAGCTGGAAAATTACAATTAGCACAATCAAATATTATAGATTCCTTAAATAGATTATTAAATTCACCGGGTGTAACCCAATTAGCAGGTGGAGGTGGAGGATAAAATGAATTTTGGAGTATTATTATTAATTGCAATCTTAGGAATAATCTTAGGAATAATTGGTGGTGCTTTATGGTTAATAATCAAAACAATTTTAGCAGAAAGAAAAGCAAAAAAAGATTGGAAAGACAAAAAAATAATGGAGGTAAAAGAGAAATAATATGGTAGATAAAGAAACAAAACAAGAAGTTCCAACTCAACTTATTTCAGATAGCCAACTTTTGAATTTTAAGTTAGACAAGATTTTAGAACTTTTAAATAACATTTCCCAAAAATTAATATCTAATGAAAGAGAAGGAGTAATCAAGTCAGAGTAATGGAAAGTTCAACAACATTATTAATTATTATTGGAATATTAGCAGTATGGATGTCCTTTAGATTAATAACTTTTAAAATTAGAAAAACAAGAACATGAAATTAAATAAATATAGATTAAACAAAAAATTAAAAGAAACAGGAAAATTAAGTTGGGATTTACTAATTTGGTTCTCTAAATTAACTATCTTTATATTTTTCTTGATTACTGCAATAATGTTCTGGCAAAATCTCTCAATTCAATTATTTCAAGATTATCAAGTAAATCTTTCAAGACCAATATCTAAAATGGTTTTAATTGTTTTAATTACAGTTATTTTATGTGGAATAGATATAATAAAAAAATTAGGAAAATGAGAATAATTAAAAAATTTGATAAATTATTATTATTGTTAGGATTTTTATTAGTTATTGCAATTTTTGCTTTAGCTATTGTTCTTTATTTTAAAGGTGGGCTTTGTGCCGTTGACCCCATAGCTTATGCAGTAAAAAATAATTTAACAAAGGATTTAATAATTATTCCAAAAATATCTCCCTGATTCTTCTATAAATAGTTACAACAAGTATTTATAAAGGTAAATCCATTTAAATATAAATGCCATTTAAAAAAGGACATAAGGGTTATAAATTTTGGAAAGGAAAGAAATTTTCAAAAGAGCATAAAAGAAAAATTAAAGAGAATCATAGAAGTTTTAGTGGAAAAAATAATCCTTTTTATGGTAAAAAACATTCTGAAGAAACAAGAAGGAAATTAAGTGAATCTCATAAAGGAAAAAAATTATCAGAAGAAACTAAGGAAAAGATAAGTTTAGCACTTATAAAAGACAACCCAAATAAAGGAAAAAAAGTGTGGCATAGTGGAAGAAAAAATGTTTATTCAAAAGAAACCTTAATGAAAATGAGTTTAGCACAAAAAGGTAAAATAGTTTCAGAGAACACAAAAAATAAAATAAGAAAAAAAATGAACACTCCAAAAATGAAGAAATTATTGAAAGAAAGAAGAGCAAAACAAATATTCCCAGTAAAAGACACTACAATTGAAGTTAAGATTCAAAATTTCCTAAAAGAATTAAAAATAGAATTTTTCACTCACCAATATATGAAAATTGAACATGGTTATCAATGTGATATTTTTATTCCAGAACAAAAGGGGATTGAAAGAAAAACAATTATAGAGTGTTTCGGAGATTACTGGCATAAAATTCCTTATGGAAATCCTGTTGATTCTTTAAGATGTCAAGAATTAAGAGAACAAGGTTATAGAGTTTTAGTCTTTTGGGAAAATGAAATTAAAGTTATGGAAGTAAATGATTTACATAATGAAATAATAATAAAAGTTTCCCCATAATTCTTCTTTTAAGAGTTACAACATACTTTTATAAACTATATATCCCTTTTTGTGACAAGGAAGTGTAAGTGCTTCTTAAGATAATATGAAAATTCACAACTTAACAATAACACTATTTGTCTTAGGAACTTTAGAACTTATAGCATCTTTTCTTTGGTTTTCAAAATACTTTGACCTAAGCCAGTTTATTTTATATTTAGGTTTTGGATTTCTATTATTAATCTTTGCATATATTTATGAATGGATGAAAATATTTCAAGGAACGATTGATGAACAAGAAAAGATGTTAAATTCTTTTGACCTTTGGGTAAGACAAGAGTTTAAGAAATTAATAAATTAGGAGATAAAAGAAGGTGAAAAAAAATCATGAGTTAAAAATAAGACTTGAAAAAGAAGACAAAGAAAAACTACAAAAGAAAGCAGATTCCCTCCGTATCAAACTTAGCACTTACATAAGAATGGTTAGTTTAAATGCAGACATTAAAATGGAAACAAGTAATAGAAAATGAATGATATATGGAAGTTAATTATTTCAATATTTGGGATAGTGTTATCTTTTTTAATATGGGTTTTAATTATTGAAAAGAGGAAAAACAAAAAGTAAATGGAAAACAAAATAGAAATTTTAAAAAGAAACAAAGGAAAAGAAGTTGTTCTTAGTGCAAGTTATAATGAAACAGATGGAAAAATAATTGAAGTATCAGAAGAAGTAGGATTAGTCGCAGTTAAGATAAATAAAAAACAAATTAAATATATTGAAATTTCAAAGATTTACGAAATTACAGAACAAAATGAATAATCATAATAGGGAGAATGAAAATACACAATGCAGATATCACCTCTTTTTTTATCAAAACAGAAGTGTAACTGGCTCTCCCTATGAATAATAAAAAATGAGTTTAATGTAAAGAAAAGAATAGGAAGATTTATAAATAAGGTTAAATTATATTTAATAAGATGAAAAAAAGAATTAAAAAATGGGGAGATAGCTTAGTAATTGTTTTTACTAAAGAAGATTGTGAATTGTATGGTTTAGTAGAAGGAGATGTCATTGATTTAGATGATATGTTAATTCAACAAAATGAAAAAAATAAAGAAGAAGAAATGATTTTAACTGGTGGAAGAGATATGAGCCCAGATGAAATATCAGATGTGTTAGCAAAAAATCCAATTATGATAGAAGATATTAAAGCTATTGGGAGTTTAAAATGAGTAAGATATGGTATCCTAAAGTTCAAGATATTATTATTAATAATAAGAAAGTAATTAAAATACATAAAGAAACAAAAGCAGAAAGACATAAAATTCTTGGGAGATATAATCTTCAACCTATAATTAATGAGGCTAAAAAAACTAAAGGAGATATATTTCAGAAAGCATCTATTTTACTTAGAGGAATAAATCAAGCTCATGCTTTTGCTTCTGCTAATAAGAGAACAGCTTATTTTACTGCCAATAAATTTATATACAAAAATATGAATCAGTTAGTTCTCAAAAAAAGAAATAAGCAAAAAGAAATTGCTATAAAAGTTAGGGAAGGAAGAATTACTGATAAAGAGTTAACAGATTGGTTAAAATATCCTAAAAAAAATAAGATTTATGGAAGAAAAAGATAAATGAGCATAAATACAATTTTAACAGGTTTAAGTAATAAATCTCAAGCATTAGTAAAATTCTTTTTTGGTTCTAAATGGACTATTGTAATAATTATAATAGCAGTTGTCTTATATTTTATTTGGATTGGGATGAAGAAAGAAAAGAAAGAAAATTCAATAGAATCAGAAGGAGGTCAAGAATAATGGTAAAAAAAGAAGAAATTAAAGAGCAAAATGTAAAATCAGAATTAGGAAGAATGATTGCAGGTTCTT
>Ga0222683_1000226_pt1 | contig 23454 bp, 18 predicted proteins | sample AntAcemetage1073_FD_179841 | JGI IMG/M metagenome (GOLD analysis project Ga0222683, IMG submission 179841) | Saline water microbial communities from Ace Lake, Antarctica - #1073 | ecosystem: Environmental > Aquatic > Non-marine Saline and Alkaline > Saline | place: Antarctica: Ace Lake... | reverse complement strand
TGGAGCACGAAACAGGATATAAATATGAGGTGTTGAAAAATAAAACAAATATTTGTTATGAAAATGATGATTTGTTTGCAGCCCCTGCCAGCGGTTCTTTTCATTTAGATGGAATGGTAGTTGCACCTTGCAGCATGAAAACCCTTTCTGCTATTGCTAATGGATATGGTGATACACTTACCTCTCGGGCCGCAAGTTGTTGCCTAAAAGAAGGAAGAAAATTGGTTCTTGTAATACGTGAGACTCCTTTGGATTTACCAGGAATTAAAAACATGCTAGCTGCCAAAGAGAGTGGAGCAGTAATCCTTCCGGCCATGCCAGGTTTTTATCACCGGCCCAAAACAATTGAAGATATTGTGGACTTTATTGTAGGGAAAATATTGGATCAATTCAACATAAAGCATTCTCTTTTCAAGAGATGGGAATAAGTTGCCAAAAAAAACAAATCGTGTTTTTCCAATTCTGTCAATGCTTGAAATAGATTATTTTTCACATATTTTTACAAAGTTTTTGAAGATTTGTGCCCCGTATTCAGTATGTTCAACTTCTGGATGGAATTGTAGACCATATACTGGTTTCTTCTTATGTCGCATGGCTTGAATTTCACAGTCTTCGCTTTTAGCCAATTGTTCAAAATCTTTAGGGATTAATGTCACCTCATCATTATGTGATTCCCATACTATTGATTTTTTAGGAACGCCCTCAAAAAGAGAATCTCCCTCTTTTAACAATCTCAACTCCACCTTTCCAAATTCTGGAACTTTCGATGGCTTTGCCTCCCCGCCATAATGTCTGGCCATGAATTGATGACCTGCACAGATTCCCATAATCGGAAAACCTGCTTTTTCAAGGTATTCTGCACAGTTGCCAAGTTCACTTTTCAATCCTATCCGTGGTGCGCCACCTGATAAAACCAAACCATTTATCTTCTCTTCAGCCAGCTCTTTAAAAGAGGTTGTATTTGGAACTATTTTTGTATCAACATCGAGATATTTTAGAGTGCGCCATTCTCTGTGTGTCCACTGCCCTCCGTTGTCTACCACATAGATTTTTACCATCTACTTTTCACTCCCATTCTACAGTTCCTGGCGGTTTATTTGTTACGTCATATACAACACGATTTATCTCATCTCCGAGAGTGTTTGTAATTCGGTTAGAAATTCTGTCGATTACATTAACTGGGATCTTGCTAAACGAGCAGGTCATTGCATCAATACTCTGCACAGCACGAACTGCTACAACAGACCCGTACGCTCTTTTATCGCCATGAACTCCTACAGATTTTGTGGGGATGAGAACGGCAAAATATTGCCAGGGTAGTTCCATATTTTCTTTCTCTGCTGCAATTTCTATTTCCTTTTCTACAATATCGCATGCTTCCCTTACAATTTCAGTTCTTTTGGGAGTTGCCTCGCCCAATATTCTAATTGCAAGTCCGGGGCCTGGGAAGGGTTGCTTTTCTGAAACACTTAATTTCAAGATTCTTGCAACTTTTCTTACCTCATCTTTATATAAATCTCGAAGTGGCTCTACAAGTTTTAAATTCATATTTTCTGGAAGTCCACCTACATTATGATGAGATTTTATGGTATCTCTAAGTCCCCCTCCAGATTCTATCCAATCTGGGGCTATGGTTCCTTGCACGAGATATTCTATTTTTTCATCATCGGCAACTTTTTCAAATAATCGAATGAACAACTCTCCAATTATTTTGCGCTTTTTCTCCGGATCTTTAACACCTTTTAGAGCTTTGTAATATTTATCACTTGCATCAATAAATCGATAGTTTAATTTCATTTCATCCATCAGTTTTTTGATGGTTTCTGGTTCGTTTTTACGCATGTACCCTGTATCGACATTGACGGCAATTAGTTGGTCACCTATCGCCTTATTTACAAGGGCTGTGCAAACAGTACTGTCAACACCGCCTGAAAAAGCAATCAATGTCCTTCCAGGCACCTCTTCTTTTATTTTTTCAACTGTTTCTTCAATGAAGTTTTCAGCATCAAACATATTTCATCACTACTTTGCTAATGCGTTCTCTCTCATTTTTTCTCTATATTTCTCTAGTTGGGATGAGAGTTTTTTATCGTTTATTGCAAGTATTTCAATTGCAAGAAGTGCTGCATTGTCCCCTCTGTCTAGTCCAACAGCAGCTACTGGTATTCCGGGAGGCATTTGAATGATTGAAAGTATGGAATCTAAATTTACTTTTCCGCTTACAGGAACGCCTATAACCGGTTTTGTAGTATGGGCTGCAATACTGCCAGGTAATGCTGCGGAAAGACCTGCAATTCCAATGAATACCGCTGCATCGTTTTTTTCAACAATTTCCTTTAGAACCTCTGGAGTTCTATGTGCTGATGCTACATTGATGTCATATTCAATGTCAAATCCATCGAGAATTTTTCTTGCTTTTTCTGCAACGGGCATATCTGATTTCGATCCAAGTATTAACTGAATTTTCATAACCATCAAATCTAGAAATAGATGCCGATTAGTTAATAGTTTCGACATGCCCCCCTCCAATCGTAAACTAATTATATTGAATTCTTATGTTCACACCAAAATAAAAATTGGAATAAGATGAAACTAGTAATCTGTGAAAAAAACATCGCTGCAAATAGAATCGCCTATATTTTATCTGGGGGAAAATCGAAAAGCAAAAGACTCGGTAAGGTACCTATTTATGAATTCACAAGAGATAATGAAACGTGGAAGGTTGTCGGGTTGCGAGGGCATATTATTAATCTTGACTACCCGTCTAAATTTAATCAGTGGTGGAGTATCCCTCCTATCAAGTTAGTTGATGTAGAGCCATATAAAAAGGTTAGTGAGAAAGGCATTGCTACGGCTTTAAAATCTCTTGTAGATAAGGATCCTTCTCTAATTGTTGCAACAGATTTTGACAGAGAAGGAGAGTTAATTGGTGTTGAGGTTGTAAATCTTCTTAAAGAGTACAATAAAAATATAGATAAAATAAAAAGAGCAAAATTTAGTGCCATTACAGGTTATGAAATTAAGAATGCTTTTGATAAACTGACGGATGTTGATTACGATCTTTCAAGTGCTGGGGAATCACGGCAGGTAATTGATCTTGCTTGGGGGGCTGTTTTAACAAGGTTTATTTCACTTACTGCAAACAGACGAGGAAAGGATTTTCTATCTATCGGAAGAGTACAATCTCCTACCCTTGCCCTTCTTGTAAAAAAAGAAAAAGAAATCAATAAATTCAAACCAAAAACCTTTTGGAAAATCATTGCAGATTTAAAAAAGGAAAAATCCTTTAATGCGACACATGCTGAGGGGCAGTTTTGGGATGAAAAGCAAGTAAAAACGATATATGACAAAGTAAAAAATGCTAAAACAGCAATGGTTAAAAAAGTCAATAAAGAAACAAACAAAGAAACTCCCCCTTCGCCTTTCAATACTACTAGTTTCATACAAGCTGCTTCATATCTTAGACTTTCAGCATCAGAAGCAATGAATGTTGCAGAGGAGCTCTATATGGCAGGTCTTACCTCTTATCCAAGAACAGATAATACTGTTTATCCTGCTTCATTAAACATAAAAGATATTTTAGAAAAACTAACAAACTCGCCTTTTTCAAAAGAGGCAAATGAAGTAATCAATAATCGCAGAAAATCACCTACTCGCGGTAAAAAAAAGACAACGGATCACCCTCCAATTCATCCTGTTGGAGTACCATCTGGTAAAAAATTAACTAAAGAGCAGGAAAAAGTATATGAGCTTATTTGCAGACGATTTTTGGCTACACTTTCAAAGGATGCTATATCTGAAACTGTTACTGCTTCTCTTGATATTTCTAAAGAGGAATTTAAGACAAGTGGTTATAGATTGATTGAGCCGAATTGGAAAGGAATTTATACATATTTTAAAGAAAAAGGAAAACCACTTCCTGAATTAAATGAAGGAGAGACTGTTGATGTATCTAAAATTAATTTAAAAGAAGATCAAACGAAGCCTCCAAAGAGATATTCTCAAGGTTCTCTAATAGTTACAATGGAGAAACTTTCCCTTGGAACAAAATCAACACGTCATGAAATAATTAATAAGTTGTATCATAGGAAGTATATTACGTTATCGCCATTGGCTCCCACCCCTATAGCAATTGCAGTAATTGATGCATTGGAAGATTGTGATGTTGTTAAACCTAAGATGACGGCAGTATTAGAAAAAGATATGAGCTTAATTTCAGAAGGGAAAAAAACGCTTGAAGAGACTGTCAAGGAATCAAGAGAAATGCTTACCGAAGTTATGAAAACTTTAGAAAAAGATAAAGAAAAAATTAAAACAAATATCAAAGCAGCTCACTTGAAACAGAATACGGTTGGAAAGTGTCCAAAATGCGGAAAGGATTTGGTTATAAGACTTTCCAGAAAAGGAAAGAGATTTGTTGGATGTACTGGTTTTCCAGCTTGTAAAAATACATATTCATTGCCTCAAAAGGGGGTCATAGAAAAAACAGATGAGGTGTGTGATGTGTGTAACACGCCTGTTGTTAAGGTTAAGGTTGCAGGTAAGAAAGCTTGGGATATGTGTCTGGATGCTGACTGTAAAGCAAGAAAAAAGTAATGCATTTCAATATTTTTTAACTCCTTCTTCAGTTATGTATCCTGTTACATATTTTTTTGGCGTAACATCAAATGCAGGGTTTTTTACTTCTGTCCAGTCTGGCATTATAGTTTTTCCGTTAATTTTTGATAATTCCTCTCTCTTACGTTCTTCGATTATTATTTGGCTGCCCGTTTCAATGGTGTTGTCAAAAGTGCTTACAGGTGCGGCAACATAGAAAGGTATGCTATTTTCTTTTGCAATCACTGCTTTTTCATATGTGCCAATTTTGTTTGCAAAATCGCCGTTTTTTGCAATTCTATCCGCCCCTACTATGACCATGTCTACATCACCGTTTTTCATAAAATATCCTGCAGCATTGTCAACAATAACTGAATGTTTAATGCCTTCATTTTTTAGTTCCCATGATGTAAGCAATCCTTGACAGCGGGGACGTGTTTCGTCAGCATAGATAAAAATATTTTTGCCGTTTTTATGGGCTAGTCTAATTGGTGCAAGTGCAGTTCCATAATCTACAGTTGCAAGTGCACCAGCGTTACAGTGTGTTAGAATGTTCATGCCATCTTTGATTAATTTCTCTCCATTTTCTCCAATTTTTTTACATCGGTTAATAATATCTTCTACATATCTATTTGCTGCGTCTAACAGGTTCTCTCCTTTTTTAAATTCGTTTTCCATGTAATCGATTGCATAGAATAGGTCATGTGCGGTAGGACGAGTTTGCCGTAATTTCTTTGCTGTTTTGCGCATTTCTTTTTTCCCTAAGACCATTCCATATGCTGCTGCTGCCCCTATGGCTGGAGCTCCACGAACTACCATGTCTTTTATCGCAAATGCAATGTCATCTACTGTTTCTGCGGTATAAATTTTGAGGTTGTATGGTAGCTTTCTCTGATCAATAAATTTTACTTTATCATCTTCAAACCAAAGCACTCTTTGCTCCTTTCCTTCAACCTTCATTTCAAGTCCTCACATATTTTTAAAACTGCGCTTTCAACTTCTTTTACGTTATTTCCCACGAATAAAATTCCCTTGTTTTTTATGACAATATTTTTGCCTGTTCGTAATGTTTTTAGTATTTCCTTGACTAGATCAAGGGTTCCAGAAGGTTTTTCTTCTTCAGTTGTAGGGTATTTTTTCGCAAGTTTTTCAGCTAGCTCTTCATTATTTATCTGAACAATTGCGTTAACATCGTCTCGTGCGTGATGAATCATCCAATGAACCGGTGTTTCAATGGGTGGCTCTCCAGGACCTATTGCTAAAAGAACCTTTTTTACTGGATCATAGTCAACAATTTCCAGTAAGTTCTCTCTTTTTATTTTAGTAAAATCAGTATAATTGCTATTTATTAGTATGCGTTTCCCGTAACCTAGACTAACAATTACCGAGGTAACATTTTCTAGGATATCTGAGTCTTTAAGCTTTTTACCAAGCCTTGCGATATCTGTTATAAGTGGGCAGTTGCTTTGTTCTCTTGATACAAAAAATGTTTGGAATCTTATATTTGTGAGGTTTCTATCTATCATTGAATACATGTAGATTAAAAGCTTTCTTTTAGTTTCTGTTTGTTTGTAGTTGTTTTGATGCTGGAGAGTTGAAGAAGAGGATAGATACGGCTCTGGAGAAGGAACAGTAGAGGCTACTAAATTTCAATGGGAATGCAATCGTCGGTGAAATAATTGTAAATTAAAGGTGTTTTCAGACTTGTTCATCTCAGTGGAAGAAGAGACTGATGAACACGTTCGGTCTCAAATTGCAGACTTATGCGGTAAGGTGATAAAAGTATGATGGAAAATTATCTGAGGGGGGAATAATTTATGAAAAAAATAATGATGATAGATGATGAACCTGACCAAAGATTTGTCCTAAAAACAGTATTGGAACAAGATGGGGAATATGAATTCATAGGTGCAAATAGCGGTGAACAATGTTTCGAACTTTTACAGCACGGGCAGATTCCAGATCTCATACTGCTAGATCTTATGATGCCAAAGATGACTGGATGGACTCTTCATGACAGATTAAAAAAGAAAGATTCACTGTATAACGACATCCCAATAATCTTTCTCACAGGGACAACAGATGATGATTTAGAAGAGGTTGGTGGCTGGTTTGGTGAGGATTACATCGAAAAACCTTATGATGCAGAGGATTTGAAGAAAAGAATCGATAAGGTACTGAGGAAAAATTAGTCAGAAATAATTCTCTTTGCTTTATGATTCTACCCGCTCGAACATAAATGCTTGTAATAAACTAATTATAATGGATTGAGCATCTAATATATGGAAAGGCGGTAAAATTGAAAAAAAAGATAATGATTGTGGATGATGAGCCCGATATAATATTTTCTATTAGAAAAGTATTGGAAGAAAAAACTGGAGATGACTATAACATAATTTCTGCAGAAAATGGTAAACAATGTCTTGAACTGTTGAAAAACAATGAGATGCCTGATTTGATTCTTTTAGATATCATGATGCCTGAAATGAATGGTTGGGTGCTTTATGATATGATAAAAAACAATGTATCCTGGAAGGATATTCCTATTGTTTTTCTCACTGCAAGAAAAGATAAACTTGCTGTTGGCGCGGGGGAACTTTTAGGTGATGATTACATCACAAAGCCGTTTGAAAGCGAAGGGCTAGTAAATAGGATTGATAAGGTTTTGAAAAAACATTAGATATATTATGCAGTCAAAACGGTGAAATCAAGTTACAGATAACCAATATCTGATGTTTAAAATGTAAATCTACTATTGCTATTTTTGAATGAACAAGATAAAACATTAATGGGGCAAAGCCATTTTTTACAAAATATTTAAATCAAAGCGTGTTATCTTCGTTTTGATAGAATAGGTGAGAAGAGCACATGAAAAAGATAATCCTTGATGAAAATGAAATACCTAAACAATGGTACAATATACAAGCTGATTTGAAAACCCCCCTAGACCCGCCTTTGAATCCAAAAACTCAAGAGCCCATAGGGCCAGAAGATCTAAAAGCAATATTTCCAATGGGTCTAATAAAACAAGAGGTAAGCCAGGAAAGATACATACCAATCCCTGAAGAGGTTAGAGAAATTTATCGTATATGGAGGCCTTCTCCCCTATACAGGGCAGAACGCCTTGAAAAAGCTCTTAAAACCCCTGCAAAGATTTACTACAAATGGGAAGGTGTAAGCCCTCCTGGAAGTCATAAACCTAATTCTGCGGTGGCCCAGGCATACTATAACATGAAAGAGGGTGTTGAGAGACTTGCGACAGAAACAGGAGCCGGCCAATGGGGTTCTTCACTTGCATTTGCCACTCAAATTTTTGATATCAAATGTAGGGTTTATATGGTTAAATGCAGCTATGAGCAAAAGCCTTACAGACGAGTACTTATGGAGCACTGGGGTGCCGAAGTTTTTTCAAGTCCAACGAATCTTACAAATGTGGGAAAAGAAGTCTTAAAAAAGGATCCTGATACGTCCGGGAGTCTAGGAATATCGATTAGTGAAGCAGTTGAAGATGCTGCAACCCATGATAATACAAACTATGCACTGGGCTCAGTATTGAACCACGTGGTACTTCATCAAACTGTTATTGGTCAGGAAATTAAAAAACAATTCGAACTTATTGATGATTACCCAGATATTGTCATTGGATGTGTTGGAGGAGGCAGTAACTTCTCTGGAGCAGCTTTTCCTTTTGTTAGAGATAAAATAATTGGGGAAAAACCAGATTTGAGAATAGTTTCAGTTGAACCGCTTGCATGCCCAACCCTTACAAAAGGCGAATACCGCTACGATTTTGGAGATAGTGCTGGTCTGACACCATTTCTTAAGATGTACACACTTGGTCATAGCTTTGTTCCTGCTGCCATACATGCCGGAGGTCTTAGATATCATGGGGACTCACCGCTTCTTAGTAAGCTAACAAAGGATGGATACATGGAGGCTGTTGCCTATTATCAAAAAGAAGTCTTTGAAGCCGCGGAGTTGTTTTCTAGAACAGAAGGATTTGTGGTGGCCCCTGAAGCGGCCCATGCTGTAAAGGCAACAATTGATTTTGCTTTGATGTGCAAAAAGGATAATGAGGAGAAAACAATTGTATTTGCAAACAGTGGTCACGGGCATTTCGATCTTTCTGCATATGATGCATATCACAATAACGAAATCAAGGATTACCAGCATCCGGAAGAATTGATCAAAAAGGCAACTGCAGAACTTCCAGATATCTAAAATTGTAAAGAACTGCTTTGCATACGTCTAACTCTTTTTATTCTTCTTTTTATGCCCAAAAAGAATTTGAATATGAAAAGACTGTAATGTAGAAAGGCTTGAGTAACTGCTACTAAACGTAAGAAAAATATTTGGAGAAATAGATTATTAAACAAAAAACTTCTATTATTCTGTGCTTTCAAGGGGGAAGTAGTTGAAAAATATTAAAATCAAAGGAGCAAGGGAACACAACCTAAAGAACATAGATGTCGAGATTCCAAGAGACAAATTTATTGTAATTACGGGACTATCTGGTTCTGGAAAATCAACTCTAGCATTTGACACAATTTATGCAGAAGGTCAAAGAAGATATGTTGAGTCACTTTCTACATATGCAAGGCAGTTTTTGGGGCTGATGAGCAAACCAAATGTTGACAGTATTGAAGGGCTCTCTCCTGCGATATCAATTGAACAAAAGACAACAAGTAAAAACCCAAGAAGCACTGTTGGGACAATAACTGAAATCTATGATTATCTTAGACTACTTTTTGCACGGGTAGGAACCCCATATTGCCCAGAGCATAACTTGAAAATAGAATCACAATCCCCACAAAAAATTGCAAAAAGAATTGGAAAAGATTTTCATGAAATGATAGCAATTCTCTCACCGATTATACGACAAAAAAAGGGCACATATGAACAACTTTTTAAGGATATGGATAGGGAGGGATATACTAGAGTACGAGTAGATAAGGCAATCTACAGAACAGATGAAAAAATCAAGCTAGATCGCTATAAAAAACACGATATAGAAATTGTTGTCGACAGGTTAAATCCAAGTGATAACTCAAGACTTGCCGAGGCATGTGAAGGGGCACTAAAAAAATCAGACGGGCTTTTAATTATTATCGGTAAAAAAGGAAACGAACGTATTTATTCTTCGAAAATGACCTGCCCTGAATGTGGTATGGTATTTGAAGAACTCCAACCTAGGATGTTTTCTTTTAACAGTCCCTTCGGTGCATGTGAAGAGTGCCACGGTCTGGGGATAAAGATGGAATTTGACCCAGATCTTATAATTCCAGATGAAAGTAAATCGATTGTAGATGGCGCAATCCGGCTTTACAAGAGTGTACGAGATGGATGGAGAATAAAATATCTCGGAGCAGTAGCTAGACATTTTGGATTTGACATTTTCACTCCAATTCACGATCTAGTTGAAACTCAATACGATGCATTGATGTATGGGTCATCAGAACAGATAAGGTATAACCTAGTTATGAAGCGAGGGGAGTCTCATTGGTCAGGAAAAGGAAAATGGGAAGGATTAATCCCGCAATCGGAGAGACTCTATAAGCAAACTGAGTCAGACTATAGAAGAAGAGAGATGGAAAAATTCATGCGGATTTATCCGTGTCCTGTATGTAAAGGGAAAAGACTGAAGTCAAAGATTCTTTCTGTAAAAATAGTAGATAAATCAATTGTTGATGTTACTGATATGTCGATAAAGCAATGTATTGTTTTTTTCAAAACTTTGATACTTTCCAAAAAACAAGAAGAAATTGCTTGGCAAATTTTAAAGCAAATTAAATCGCGTCTCGATTTTCTGGATAAGGTGGGCCTAAGCTATCTCACACTTTCAAGAAGCTCTGGAACTCTTTCAGGGGGAGAAGCACAAAGAATTAGACTTGCAACGCAAATCGGATCCAATCTTATGGGCGTAATATATATTCTTGACGAACCATCAATTGGACTTCATCAACGTGACAATAAAAAATTAATTGATACGTTGTACCATCTAAGAGATCTTGGGAATACTCTAATTGTTGTTGAACATGATGAGGAAACTATTAGACATGCAGATCATGTTATTGATATGGGGCCTGGAGCGGGGTTGCATGGAGGTAGAATAGTAGCGGAGGGAACGCCTAAAGAAATCGAAAATCATCCAACATCACTTACTGGAAAATACCTCACAGGAGAACTACAAATAGACATTCCAGAAAATAGAAGAAAATCTGAAAATTATGTTCATGTTAACGGATGTAAAGAACACAATCTGAAAAATATTGATGTGGATATTCCTATAGGGGTTCTAACGCTTGTTACCGGTGTTTCTGGAAGCGGAAAATCCACGCTCATTTATGATATTTTGTACAAGGGACTGATGAAAAAACTACATGATTCAAGAGTGACTCCTGGCATGCACGATTCAATTGAATTTGACGATAGAATTGATAAAGTGGTCGTAATCGATCAAAGCCCAATAGGAAAGACACCGCGAAGCAACCCAGCAACCTATACAAAAATATTCGATGCAATAAGAACACTATTTGCAAAAACACCTGAAGCAAAAAAAAGAGGTTACAAGCCAGGACGTTTTTCGTTTAATGTAAAAGGTGGGAGATGCGAGACATGCCATGGAGATGGAGTAATAAAAATTGAAATGAACTTTCTACCAGATATCTATATTCAATGTGAAGAATGCAAAGGTAAAAGATACAACAAAGAAACGCTTGAGGTAACCTACAAGGAAAAGACAATAGCAGATGTTCTTGATATGAGCGTTGAAGAAGCAATAGATTTGTTTCAAAATATTCCTTATATCCGAAGAAAACTCGAGACGTTATCGCGCGTTGGTCTTGATTACATTAAACTTGGTCAAAGATCGACAACTCTTTCTGGTGGTGAGGCCCAAAGAATAAAACTCACACGAGAACTATCAAAAAGAAGCACAGGAAGAACAATTTATCTTTTGGATGAACCAACCACTGGGCTACATTTTCATGATGTAAAAAAATTAATCAGCGTTCTCAACAGCTTAGTTGACAAAGGAAATACGGTAGTTGTAATAGAACATAATCTTGAGGTTATAAAATCGGCCGATTATATAATCGATCTTGGACCCGAGGGTGGAGATTTAGGCGGAGAGATTGTTGCATTTGGAGCCCCTGAAGAAGTTTCCCGAAGCAGAAAAAGCTATACCGGCGAAATTCTAAAAGATATCTTTTCTAAAAGAGAAGAAAAATGTTTGATGTAAAGAGCCTTCCAAAAAATCCAGGCTGCTATCTCTTCAAAAATAAGAATAATAAAATAATTTATGTCGGTAAGGCAAAAAATATTAGAAAACGGGTTAGAAGCTATGTTCAAAAAAAAGACATGGATGCAAAAACACAGAGTCTGGTTAAACGAGTGAATTTTGTTGACTACATTATAACTGATAATGAAGTTGAGGCTTTCATTCTTGAAAACACGCTTATTAAAAAGTATCAACCGAAATATAACATTGATCTAAAAGATGCAAAGAGTTATGCATATATCAGACTAACCGACGAAGATTTTCCAAGGCTTCTTATAGCAAGAGGAAAAAAAGGTAACGGAAAGTTCTATGGCCCATTTGTGTCTGCTAAAGAGCGAGATTATGTTTTACGATTTTTAAGAAAAACATTTATGCTTAGGACATGCAAAAAAATGCCTAAAAAACCGTGTCTTAGATACCATATAGATATTTGTAGCGCTCCTTGTATAGGACGTATCACCAAACAAGAGTATGATAAAGAAATTGAGAAGGTAACGCTTATACTTTCTGGAAATGCAAAGAAGCTAATAAAGCAAATGAAAAAAGAAATGAGCAGCTATGCAAAAAAATCACAGTTTGAATGGGCACTTAAACTTAGAAATGAGATTGCAGCAGTAGAAGGGCTTAGTGAACGCCAAAACATGCAACGACAAAAAAGGCATAATGAAGACATTATCAACTATAAGATTGAAGAGGAAAAAGTCTATTTGATGCTTTTTAATATTTACAAAGGTACACTTTCTAATAAAAACGAATATGTGTTTGATTTTAATGACGACTTCCTAGATGAATTTATTATTCAATATTATTCAGAAAATCCGGTGCCAAAAGAAATTATCGCCCCAAAGAAAGTGAGTGATTCAATTGTTTCTTTTCTGCAGACTAAAAAAGGTGAAAACGTTAAAATTACAAAACCTCAAAGGGGAGAGAAAAAGCAACTTTTAGATTTAGTTGAAAAAAATATTGATATAACATTTTTTGCAGGCGAGGGTAAAATTGATGCACTTAAAACAAAACTAAAACTTCATGAAACGCCTGTGGTAATTGAATGTTTTGACATTTCTCACTTGTCTGGAACATCAACTGTTGGTTCCATGGTTCAATTTAGAAATGGAAAACCGGATAAGAATAATTATAGGAGATTTAAAATACGAACGGTTAACAGAATCGATGATTTTGCAGCTATCGCAGAAGTAGTTGGAAGACGGTACACCCGACTTAAAAATGAAGAGTCTGAGTTTCCTGATTTAATTATCGTTGATGGTGGGAAGGGACAACTTAACTTTGCATTACAGGAGCTTGAAAAGCTTGAATTAAAAATTCCAATAATTTCAATAGCTAAACAATTTGAAGAGATATATGCTCCAGGAATGATGCATCCTCTAAGACTTGCTAAAAAAGATAAAGCATTGAAATTTATCCAGGAAATCCGTGATGAAGCACATCGTTTTGCAATTAAATATAATAAATTGCTTCGCAAGAAAGAATTGATACCATGAACAAATTCAAATTGGTTACAGATTTAAAACCAAAAGGTTCCCAGCCTGAGGCAATTAAAAAACTTGTACAGGGAATAGGGAATAAAGACCGATTCCAAACGTTATTAGGAGTCACAGGTAGTGGAAAAACATTTTCCATGGCGAAGGTTATAGAAAAGGTGCAAAGACCAACACTAGTTCTATCACACAACAAGACACTTGCCGCACAACTTTATAGCGAATTTAAAGATTTTTTTCCAGAAAATCGTGTGGAATATTTTGTTTCTTATTATGATTATTACCAGCCCGAATCATACATTCCACAAAAAGATCAATATATTGAAAAAGATGCAGACGTAAATCCAAAAATCGAGCAGATGAGACTTGCAGCAACTGCATCACTTTTATCTAGAGAAGATGTGCTTGTTGTTGCTTCAGTTTCCTGTATTTACAGTGTTGGTGATCCCAGAGATTTTTCTATTCTTAGTTTTGAATTTAGAAAAGATCAACAAATACAGAGAAATGAAATTATTGAGCGACTTGTTGATATGCAATACGATAGAAATGATATTGATTTAAAGCCTGGAAGATTTAGAGTAAAAGGAGATACTATCGATATTATTCCAGGATATTGCAACAACGTATTTCGCATTGAGATGTTTGGTGATGAAATTGAACGGATAAAAGAGATTGATAAGATTACCGGTGAGACAATAGATATCCCTAATTATGTTTTTATTTATCCTGCAAAACACTTTGTTATCGCTGAGGGTAAAAAAGAGCGAGCAATAAAATCTATTCAAGAAGAACTTGAAGAGCGTTTACCTGATCTTGGAATGATTGAGGCCCACAGGTTAAAACAAAAAACTCTTTATGACATTGAAATGATTGAAGAAACAGGTTTTTGCAAGGGAATTGAGAATTATTCTAGGCATTTTGACGGGAGAAAAACTGGGGAAAAACCGTATTGTCTGCTTGATTATTTCCCAAAGGATTTTCTTATGTTTCTTGATGAAAGTCATCGTACTATTCCTCAGGTTCATGGTATGCATCGTGGAGATTATTCAAGGAAGAAATCACTTATAGATTATGGTTTTAGGCTTCCAAGCGCCTTTGATAATAGGCCACTTACCTTTAATGAGTTTAAACGGTATATGAAAAACACAATCTTTGTTTCAGCAACACCTGGTGATTATGAACTAGAAATATCAGATCAAGTTGTTGAGCAAATTATTAGGCCAACTGGTCTTGTTGATCCAAAAGTTGAAGTAAGAAAAATCAAAGGACAAATTCCTGATTTGATATCTAGAATTCATAAGACAATAAAGAGAGGAGATCGGGTAATTGTCACCACACTCACAAAGAGACTTGCTGAGGAACTTTCAGAATACTTGGCGGAAAAAGAGATTAAAACACGCTATCTTCACTCGGAAATTGGTACTCTTGAGCGAACAGAGATAATTAGACAGCTTAGACTCGGAAAGTTTGATGTAATAGTCGGCATCAATTTACTAAGGGAGGGACTAGATATTCCTGAGGTGGGTTTTATTGGTATTCTTGATGCGGACAAGGAAGGATTTTTACGTGATGCAAGAAGTCTCATTCAAATCATTGGAAGAGCGGCAAGAAATGTGAATTCAAAAGTTGTTTTGTATGCAGACAATCTTACGGGCTCAATTAAAAAAGCCCTTGAAGAAACAAACCGAAGAAGAAGTATCCAACTGGAGTTTAACAAAAAACACAATATTGTCCCTACTACGATTGTAAAACCTATAAAAGAAAAGGTAGTCGATGTAAAAGATACTAAACATATCCCTAAAAAGGATATTCCAAAGATGATAATTGAACTTGAAATTGAGATGAGAAAAGCAGCAGATAATTTGGATTTTGAAAGGGCGATATTTCTAAGAGATAAGATAAATGCACTCAAACAAACAATATCTGGGTAAATTAAATGAATAACAAAGAAAAAGGAGGCATAGTTTTTTTCTTGATTTTAGTTTGCTCGATTGTAACACTGGCTGTTTTTTACCAGTTGACTGTAGTAAATATGGAAAACGCAAATGAAAAACAATCAGCGGTTGTTACTTTTTTACCTGATAATTCAACCTCACTGACCATAACTTGCAAGGTAGCCTCCTCTCCTAAACAACTCTCGAAGGGACTTGTGTATCAAGAGAAGTTATCTAAGGGTGAAGGTATGCTTTTTGTATTTGATTATCCTCGTAATGTTTCTTATTGGATGAAAAATGTGTTAATACCGTTGGACATTATATTTTTAGATGAAAATTGTACTGTGATTAATGTAGAGAATGCCGAAGTTGAGGCAAATGCATCTGATGATGAACTTAAGAGATATCGTAGTGTTAGTCCGGCCAAATGGGTTGTAGAAATAAATCAAGGCCTTTGTAATTCATATGGCATTGAAAAAGGGACGGAAGTTTCAATCGAATATTTGTAAATTTTGAAGAAATATTCCTAATTTTTTTGGCATTGAACGACATCTTTTTAATAAATTGTTATGCCTTTTATTCCTTTCACTTGCTTTATTTTCGATATTAGTTTACTGGGTATAGATTTCTCAGTTACTATGAGAAATCGTGGGTTTTCAGTGAGTTCATAGTCTTCACCTATGGCTTGTCTAATGCTAATTCCCTCATCCGCGATAATTTTGGCAACTCCTAGAAATATACCAGGAATGTGTGGGTTTTCTGGTATGAGTTCAATAACTCCCCATCCAACTTTTTGCGCTGTGTTTTTTAGATTTGGTGTTGGTTCTATAGATGAGAAGAAATTTTTCAATTCAGGATCCTTTTTGATTTTTTTTATTGTATCAGTCACAGCTCTATAATCAACGGAGATCGCCCTGGCCAGTTTAGAGTTGGATTGTTCTATGGGTCCACAATAAATCTTATCTCCTTCTATTTTCAATCCGTATCTGAGCAGAAGATATGCAATTTTTTTTTGTACATAATGTCCTTCGAAGTATTCGTCTATTTTTTGCCGTAGATTCATGTATCTGATATAGAATACATAGTATATAAATATTGCACACTTTTATACATATTTAAGACTATTAGTATATTAATACTCTATAATGATTGATAAAACATTAATTTGGGAATATATCAACATTAACCGATGATTGTATACGTTAACGTATAATTTTAGAAAAGTTTAAATAGACACTTGCCATTATTGAATGCAGAAGAGGTGAAAAATGGGAGTCGCTTTATTTGAAAAAAGTATGGTGATAGAAAACATAGCAATTTTTTGCACAACGTTCGCAGATATTATAAATGTAAACGGGCATTTCGACTTTGGAAAAAATACAATAAGAAATATATTAAGACGATATGAAATAGACGCCAAATATCTTTTAAGTAGGGAGGGAAAAAATGAATAAAAAGAAAAATAAAATGATTATAGCAACCACGGCTGTAATTGTTGTTGCAGTTGTTATTTTGGGAACATTTTCTTATTTGGGTTTTTTCAAACAAGAAGAAAAAGCTAAAAAGGAAGAAATGCCGGAGGTTCAAATCGATGATCGTATTAGTCCACTACTTAATCAAGGGCTAACTGTACAAATAAAAAGAATTCGCAATCGAGGACTAATGGATAAAATGCTAACATTTGGAACAAGTTGGAAAAACAAACCAACATTTTACTGGATATGCACTGTTGATGGAAGAGAACATAATCTTGCAGAAGTTGAGGCAGCAGGTGGTGTTAAAGGATCTGGAGTATTCACAGCGTGGGATACCTTTGGTGAGGAGAGTAAAGGTGTTTTTTATGTTGAAGAAGAGCAACAAACTTCAGAAATAACAATCGTAGTAATGGAACAAGTGAAATCAGGGTTATTTGGTAGAAAAACAGAGGATGTCGAAAAAGAAACAATCGCTCTAACATATGATTATCGCATAGGTCATTGGAATGGAGATGATTATCTCAAAGATGATGATGGTTATGGTCACGTAAGAGGAGAAGAATATGAAATCTGGTTTGATATTAAACAGTCTGATTATGACCATGATGGTATCCCTTATTGGACCGAAGTAAATCTTTTGGGTACTAACCCAACTGTCGATGATTCAAATGCAGATGTGGATAATGATGGATGTTCAAATTTTTGGGAGTGGAAATGGGGATATAATCCAATTATGTGGGATGATCATCTCAATCTTGATCCAGATATTGATGGCATTGAAAATATTGAAGAATACAAAATGTCCAAATGGCTTTCTGATCCCTATCAACCTGATATTTATATTGAAATAGATGGCATGGAAAAAGGCAGATTACTTGATTGGAATCATGTTTCATATGAGGAATCACATCAGATGTTGATGGAACGATTCGCACAACATGGGATAAATGTTTACATCGATTATGGCTGGCCAGACGGACCGATAAATGGTGGTGGTGAACTTCTTCCATTTATTGAAACGCTTTCTTGTTACACCGGGCATCATCATAATAAATTTTATGTGCATAATTTTGCTGATGAAAGAAAAGGAATTTTCCGATATTGTATTGTGGCTAACAATGCTGGTTTTATTTCACCAGGCGATTATAATTACTTTGATCATTTGGTTGTTGATAGTCCTCTACGTAAGACATTTTTTAAACCGAGATGGGGATCTACTCCTAGATATTTTCGAGTTCTCATTGCAAAAGGCATTTTGCATGAAATGGGGCACTCAATGGGTTTACAGGCAACTACATTTTATGGAGTAGATATCTTATCTAATGATAAAGATAATCGCTGGCCAACGGAACTTACTGATGAGGAATATGACAAATATTGTGATGAATACTACAGTATTATGAATTATGACTATATCTTCGGTCTAGCCATTAACAAAAAAAAATTATTTGATTATTCAGATGGGAGCAATGGTGCACCCTACGATCAAAACGATTGGGCTTACTTGTATCTTCCTGCATTCCAATATGATGCAGCAGCATTTGAAGAATCCCCACCAAGTGATAACTCATTTGAAGATCAAGAATATATTGATAAGAAACCAGGAATAATCATTGAGGGATGGGAGTTAAATGAAAATCTAACGGATAAGTATCAAGAGGAACTTTCACAGTTGTCATTTGTTTACGACAATGATTGTACATATCAAATATTCACAAGGAAAGATGCTGAGAATGTAATCCAAGAAAGCAATAGAACAGTAAGGGCGTATGCCAGACCAAATGTCGAACCAACCTTTGTAAGATGGTCTCTTGTTGCCGAGGGAAATTTAGATTCTGAAGGAGGCATACAGTTTAACAGTGAGGTATGTTCCAGATTAAATGAGGGGGAACTGTATTGAATTATCTTGTGGGAAGGATACCTGAAAAGACATTTATCTTTGGAATTGGTTTATTATTCGTTTTACTAAGCATTCAACAGAGTATAAGTAACATGATTAATGATTTATTAAGATTGGACTGGCATCCGGAAAATTCCATTAACAATGGTATTTGACGATATTTGATTTGTCAATAGCAGGATTATAAAAGCAAAATAATTTGAAGGTGTTAATATTATGATAAATATTAATAGAGAAACATTTAAGTTAATATATCATATTCAAAAATTTACACATGCTTGGGAGGAATTAAATTGAAACGAATATATAATCAAAGAATTATTCCGGTATTATCAATTTTATGTATGATACTTAGCTCGGTGCTTTTACCTATTATTTCAGCAGCTGATGTTGATCATATAAAAGGTTTTGACAAGGGGCCATCTTACAAACCTGTTATCCCATTGAAGGAAGTTACCTTTGTTAATTTTGATGAGGAAACCCTTCTTGATGACTATGCTTATCTTGCTTCAGTCCCTACTGCAGTTTTTGATGACGGGGAAAGACTGTTTTCGCACCCGTTATTGTTCTATCAGGACGAGTATTCTGTAACTGAAGACAAAGAACGTTCTTTGAACGCTCGTCAAGGACTTGATTATTTCATGGATGATTGGATGGATTATTGCAATGGTAGACTTGATCAGATGACACTTGTAAATGTTCCAAAAAACAAAGCAAGCCAATGGGATGCAAAAGAGTATAATGTGATTGAATCTGAAAATCCATACGATATAGCTGGAGAACTTGCTCTTAATGATTGGTCATATAGCAATGATGCAGTAGTGGCAGTAATAGAAGAACAATATGATAATCCCAATATCCAAACAGAAGGGGAGGTTAGGGGCACTTTAGAATCATGTGAAGTTGGTAAAAAGCAATTTAAAGTTGAAAAACCAATTATTGGAACAGGTGCAACATATCATTCTTTTGAAATTTCGGATAATGATTATAAATATATCGTTGCAAAAATGAGTTGGAAAGAGAAATTCGATTATGATTTACAACTTTATGATGACCAGTTAGGGATGGTTCAAGCAGCTGCAAATAGTTACAAACAACCATATCCATGGTCTGAACTTGTTGGTTCCTATATTCACAATTATGGTGATTGGGAGGTTAGTGTGAGTGCATTTGCTAAAAAATCAACTACCGATAAAGAAGGAAAAATAGAAAGTATGTTTTACAAACCAACCACAGAGGCCACTGGACTTTCAAAAATATTTAATACTAACACAATTGACATTGGCATATCTTTATTACCTGGTATAAATGTGCCATTTGAAGCAACGCCATATGGTTGCAAAAATATAGATTTTACATTAAAATGGGGGAATCCAGAGATTGAACTTGGATTCACAATATTGGATCCAATAAAAAACGAAATTGAATCTACTTTTTCCATAGAAGAAGTTGCAATGAAACATCTTGGTTTTTCAACTGAGACAAATGAAAACAAAAATGAAGTTAGCATTCATCTTGAAAAAATGGGGGAATGTGGTGATGGTGAAAACTACTCTGTTTGTGTTTTCAGCCTAGATGATATTTACAATACAGTAGATTTCACTTTGGAATATAGTTGGAATCAGAATTATACAAAAACAGAGGGCGATGGTTTAGAATCTGCTGCAAATGGTGCTGTGCTAGCAAGTAGTTTAAATGCACCGTTACTTTATACATCATCGTCAAATCTTCCAAAAATAACAAAAGATACTCTTTATAAACTCGGTGTTAATAATATTTATTTTGTAAATCTTGGTGGGCACGCTTCGTCAACTGTTAAAGATAAATTAAATGAAATATCCAAAGTAAATAAGAATTATATCGATGCAATTGATATATTTGATGATATAAGAGATAACACAGATGAAAATGATGTTATATTCTCAACAATAGATTCGTGGGATTACTGGCATATAGCTGACCCGAGGTGGGATACAAAAAGAGAACCCGTTGGCGAATACTCCAATGCTTATCATTTCGGTCCGGCAGCCTTTGTTGCAGCGCATCATGGAAGCCCTGTATTAATCGTTGATAATCATCCTAAACTTTCTCAAGCCATAACTTGGTCAACCACTTTATGGCGAAACGGTGGGGCACAGAATAGAATTCCACCATCATCGGCAGGATTTGTTTTAACAGCCAGAAGAGCATATGATTTTCTAGAGGAAAACGGATTTGGAAAAATAGAAAAAGGTGGACCTGAAAAACAAAATCAAGAAGTAATAATTACTGTTGCAGGTCAGTATGACATTGGGATTCCATGGGGCAGAAGTTTCACTGGCGCAGGTTTAAATGGCCGTTTTTGGGGCTCTCCGGTTGATTCTGCGTATGCCATCTGCCGTAATATTTTCTACCCAGCATTAATTTTTATGAACCCTGCAATGGGAAATGTTAAACTTACCCAGGGAAGTGAAAGTACAACAAAATTAATTGGCGGACGCCTGCAAAAACCAATTGGATTAAATTTAGCAATTACAAAACCTATGCAAGAAGAGGAATTCAAATATCCAGTGCTTCATATTTACAATTCGTATACTTACCGTTTCAATGAAGAAAACTGGAAACATTTTAACTGCAAATATATAAGAGCAGATGGAATTATTCCCTGGGAAACTGCCTCGCCTCATTCGATTGATGACGGTGCAGCTCATGGAAAGGCAGGGGCTTATTACCCAGATATTAGCGAATCAGAAGTGATCCCATTTTATTGTAATAAAGCAGGATACAACAATGTCTTTTCAACTAATTTTGAATATGTCACAAAGAATTTGAATAAAGGAGTTCTGATATGGGTTGTCAACATTCATGGCCATCAGGAATATGGAGGAAACCTTGAAATCTGGGATCCAGAAAACCCTTATGTGTATGAGGAAAACCCTTGGAGAACATACGAACCGATAGCCATTACCCTTGGCAATATTGGTGAACTTATCCGGTGGTTTGGATTTTATTGGCATCATGTAGGAGAAACGGCTTTAAATTCAGATATAGCAATACTCGAAAAGTTAGGACAGATTCCTAATATTCCATTTCAATTATTTCCAAAGCATGGGTCTACAGAAAATCCTGATGTTGCATTTCTCAATCCACAGTTAACATTTCTCTCAAAACTCTCGAGGCCAATATTTACGGCACAACTTTTTGATATTTGGGGGCCATGGCCGTTTATGATATATAGAGACAGAGTTCTGCATCCTGTTCAAACCATAAAACAAAGGTTGCCATTCATTAATTATGCAGACGGAGATGGTAAAGTATGTCATTCACCACCTACAGGGGGAAGATTAGTTGGATCTCAGAAAACTGGTATTGATTTCGATGATGCCTTAGAAAATCTTCATAGCTGTGGCGTCAATTCCATTTCATGTTTTCCGGCTAATACTTACCTACATTTAACATGGATGAGACATGGTACGACCTATCAAATAATGGATCCGTGGAGTACTTCTGACTGGGCCGGTATTTGGCAACAAATGCTGATAAAATTATTTGCCATGGGTTACACTGTTGGAGAAGCATATGAACGCGGTTTAAGAGCATGTGGACCATTATATTCCTGTGGTCAATGGTGGTGGGACAATATACAAAATATTTGTTGCTATGGTGATCCTAATCTTCGCGTATTTGTCCCCGACGCTGAATACACAAATTACGAAGATGGTTATGAGGAAAACCATTGGGCACAGGAGGAAACACAACCACTTAGATATGATGAAGAGTTAAGCATTGATGGTCATATGCCCTTTGGTGCAGTTGAGTATCCACATGAAAAGGAACCTGAAGTTATGTTGCCTTTGTGGATTATTGCAACCATTTTAATTGTTTCAATTGTTATAGTTTCACTTGCGATTGTTATCCGCAAAAAAACTAAGAAAAAGCAGTAATTGTAGGAGTCAAATCGTTGGTAAAATGGCGGTAGATAATATAACATCTTGAGGTAAAACGTGGGAGCAGGATCAATAAATTAGTAATGCTTTGACTCCCTTTGATCCCCTTATTTTCGATATGAGTCTACCAGGTATTGGCTGTTCTGTAACTATAAATAATTTTGGCTCTTCAGTTAATTCAAAATCATCTACAATGGATTGTCGCACACTAATCTTTTCATCTGCTAAAATCTTTGAAACTCCTGCTAGTATTCCAGGCATACTAGGATCTTCAGGAATTATTTCTATTACGCCCCATTTCATCTCTGCTGCTACTTCTTTTAAATGGCAGGTTGGTTTAAGTCTTGAAAAAATTCTGTCCAAATCTTTTTTATCTGTTATTGTTTTAATAGTGGCACTTATGATTCTCCTGTCTATATTAAAAGCTCTTGCTATTTTTGAATCGGATAGCTCTATTTGACCGCAATATATTTTTCCAGCACTTATTCGCAGGCCGTATTCAATTAACTTTTGTGCAAGTTTCCTTCTTTTTGGATATTTATCGAAATACTTGGCAATTTCTCTCCACATGTAAGTTTAGTAAAGCCAGATGAATATATAAAAGTTGTACATTGCTATTGCTTATATGTGTAATAACGTTTAATAATGTACATTAATGTACATAAATTGACAAATTATATATAGTGTAGTCAACATTCATCCATTTGATAGTATGAATAAAAAAAAGATAATCCTTGATGAAAATGAAATACCTAAACAATGGTACAATATACAAGCTGATTTGAAAACCCCCCTAGACCCGCCTTTGAATCCAAAAACTCAAGAGCCCATAGGGCCAGAAGATCTAA
>Ga0222683_1000217_pt1 | contig 24085 bp, 26 predicted proteins | sample AntAcemetage1073_FD_179841 | JGI IMG/M metagenome (GOLD analysis project Ga0222683, IMG submission 179841) | Saline water microbial communities from Ace Lake, Antarctica - #1073 | ecosystem: Environmental > Aquatic > Non-marine Saline and Alkaline > Saline | place: Antarctica: Ace Lake... | reverse complement strand
TGTTTTTTATCATCATAAAAAACACTTTTCACTAGAGGAATAAATGGTTTCCAATCTATCTGCTGTTTCATTAATTCAAGACGATCTCCAAGACCTTTCACTTTTTTATACTGTTCCGCCAGGATAAAACGATTAAAACTCATCCATCTCACTCCTTATACAACAGGTATAGTTTAAGAACATAAAGATGTTTCCATGAGGGGTTTTTCAAAACCCTCTATATTAAAAAATGTAAGTACTATATTTAACTTTTGTCAAAGTTTTTCTAAAATATTTTTAGTGATTACAGTCTTTTAGCAATTTGTAACAAAAGTTTGCTCTTGGATTCACCTTGGTCAACTAGTATTCTCCCTTCTTTCTTCCAGTGTTTTTTTGGGTGTGAGCAGTTTTTCTCTAAAATGGGGTTAATCTCCAGTGATTTTGCAGCTTTTGCAATATCTTCTGATGATGGTTTTTCGATAGCATACTTCTTAGAGATTCTTCTACCATTTAACCTAGAAACCGATTTGTTAAAATAAACTGGCCAGATGACCCATTTACCTTCACCTTTAGAGACCATGTATGATCACGACTAATTTATTCAAATATCAGTACGGCATTTACCGTTCCAGTTTGTCCAGGTCTAGAAGTCACTCGAGCCTTTCCGAGATTTGTTTCGATAATTGCGCCTTTGTTGATGATATTTCTTCTTATGTAGTTTAAGTTTGCAGGATTTCCTACAACAGATTTTATTTCTGCTTTAGTGGTTTTGTTGTTTTTCTGATCAACAACATGGGCCACGTTTATTGTTTTTGCTTTAGTTTTTCTGTTATTGCCTAGAGTTCGCATTTTTTTTAATCTTGTATCTCCAATAGTAGTTAGCTGTGCTTCTCTTCCTATTTCAAATTTTCGTTTACCTCGGGCATGCCGTATTCTTCTTCCCGTTTTACTTCTTTTTGAGCTACCTTGCCACAGTGCCATAAGAGACCCGAATATCCATAATCGTATATAAAAGGTATGGGTCAGTGATAGTAGACGGTGAGAAATGATATTTTCCCTTCACTATTTTTTCAAACGAAAATGGTATTTAGGAAGTATTGTATCATATTTGATATAAAAACATGTCTTGAATAAAGAATTCTTTGGATTACCATATATTTAAAACCAGATGGAATATATCATATATGATATCAAAATATTTGGGTGAGGTGTCATGAAATCATCAACTTATGCTAGTTTAGTTAGTGTAGTTTTCATCAAACACAGAGATAAAATATCAACAAGTATTGATGGTGCTATAAGGGCAGTAGATGGTCTTTGTGAGGATGTAGGATTGGAATGCGATCTCAGCCATATGACTAAATACAGAATAATCTCTGATTTGTTAGAATCCAAGATTTTGGTATCTCGTAAAACCAAAAAGAACAGAAAACTAAAAATGTCAAAGAGAATACTAGATGGTTTATAACACATATGTTATAAAAATTGAATAGCACATCTATCACTTCCCACGTTTTTCAATCCGAATGTTGTCTGCATCTTCTCGTATTTTTATAGGTAACTGTGGTGTTTCGTCATGAAACATTCCATCATCATCTTTCCACCATATGCAATCGTTTGTAATCTTCTTGATGTTTCTGCTTGTTGTTTTGCCGCATAGCTCTATTTTGGTTTTGTCTTTCGTTTCCTTTTTGAGAGCCCTGTTGATCTCTACTTCATAATCAGACGTCTCCATGTCCAAAACTGTAATATTATGATATATGTCCATAAAAATCTTACATTCAAGTCAGATCAAGGCATAGAATGTTAGAAATCCTAAGATGTGTTTCAAGGCAAGACTAGCCAGACGAATGCTGCCAACATAAACAGTATAAGAAAAAATATTGATATACCTGTTAAGGTACATAATTTTCTGTATTGCTTTTCATTAAGCTCAAGGAGTTTCTCCAATAGCTCTATTTCTCTTTTATTTGATTGTTCCATCATACTTTCCTCATGTACGATACAACATAACGCATCTTACTTTAAAAATTAATAGTTTGAGATATTGTTGAAATGTATGGGTTGCTCCTGTATTTGCGCTTTCTGCAAATGGCCCACAATATTAATAAGATATTTGGATTTCCATCATGTGCATGAAACGGCTGGTGCACAGCATAGAAACCAGAGTATTTGAAGAAGATGCGTCTTGCATAAGTGATATATATGATTCATTTAGTGGGCTTCTGCCCATTGATTTCGATAAAGAAAAAATCGTTGTTCAGCATAAACAAGCAGTAGGTTTTGGACAGAATATTATTCACATCTTGTCCATGAATATTCACAAGTATGGGCATATCTGGATGTTGATTCAAAATATCTTTCAAAATTTAAGTAGACGTGATGTAAAAAAGATATGTGAACAGCGTGACTTGCGTCTAGACGACCATGGACATTTTTTTATTCGTCTTGATAAAAAATTATTATTGGATGGGGTGTATAAACTTACAGAGCAAGGTAATTGTTTTCATTTTAAAATTAAAATGGCAGCCTTTCCTAGTACAAGAGAAAATGCGATGAAATCATTGGAAGAATTGCTGGGAAAACTGGGATGTTCTATTACCAAATAACTTGGATATCGGGAGTTTCAGTGACGAGGGGGGATAAAATTATATTGATTTTTCTACAATTTTCTTCCGTTGGAGTCTGTAGTAAGTGGGGCAAAGCTATCTATGGGATCTCGCTACTGTACAGTGGCGAAGTCATATGAACGCTCTGTAGCAAGTAAGGCTATAAATATGATCAACCAACCTAAAGAAACGGGAGGTAACCTAAGGATGATATGACTTTTTCAATTGGCATTGACAGCAATAAGGCACTACATGTGAACATTGGGCGATATTTGATAATTTAATTCATAAAAAATATTGGTTTGGACCTTTTTACAATGGAAAGGTATAAGTCCTACAGATGCTTTTCAGTTTTTGTATGAGGGTGTGCTAAATGCGAAATGTTAAAGTAGAGTTTGGAATAAATGCAGGAAAGGTGTGGAAGGTACTTGATTCTCATGGGTCACTTACAAAAAACCAACTGATGGAGCACACTAATCTCAAGGCAAACGAGTTCCATGCTGCAGTGGGTTGGTTGGCAAAAGAAAATAAGATACGAAAGGATGGCGAATTTTTCCAACTTGATGAAACTAATTTGAATATTAAGATTGGGGAAGATGCTAGTAAAATTTGGGGGGTACTTGATATAGAAAAACGCAATATGAATCATCTCTCGAAGTTAACACAAATGGAGGAGGAGGATGTTTATACGGCTCTAGGATGGCTAGCAAAAGAGGGGAAACTTGATAAAAAAGATGATGAAACCGGTGAAAATGAAATGTCTTCAGTCCAGCATGGAATAGGCGACTTGAATGAAGAAATAGATGCATTGAATGCCGATTTGGCGACAAGAAATATGATAATAAAGGAAATAACAGAGCAACTAACAGAAAGACAGACACAGTTCATGAAAAATACAGATGCTGTTGAGCGGCTAAAAGTAGAAATTGATCAAAATAAAAATGACTTGATAACAAAAGCTGGCGAAGCAAGTTCGGCTCAACTTGAGACATATAGCTTGAGGGAAGAAATAGATGCATTGAATGCCGATTTGGCGACAAGAAATATGATAATAAAGGAAATAACAGAGCAACTAACAGAAAGACAGACACAGTTCATGGGAAGTGCGTGGACCACTGAAAAATTACGTGAAGAAATCCATCAAAACAAAAACAGAATGAAGTTAATGAGTGACAAGCTGAACGAAAGGATAAACAATGTGTCAAGCCTACAAAAGGAGCTGGAAAAGGACCATACAAATCCAGAACTCACAGCAAGCACACTATTTAGCAAAGGGCGGCCCCTAGTGCGACCAGAAGGGCGACCTGGTGAATTGAATCTTGAGAAAGAATTCATTGACGAAATAAATTCTTTTGAAGAGATTGATAAATCCCATGATATTTCAGAAAACATTCTTAAAAATAAAAAATCAGAGATAGATGAGCCATAACTGAATAACCCATGGGAAAAACAATCCTTTGGTTTTTTTGTTTCATTCAGAAGTTATGATTGTAACTCCATTTGATATATGTCGTAAGGTTCTTTGATCATTTTTACTTGCTGATATGCTTTCTTTGCTTTTTTATTATCTTTACGGACGTAAAGTCGCAAGACATCAACGTTGTGTTCAAATGCTCTTTGCTTTATAGTTTTGAGGAGCTGTGTGAACACGCCTTTCTGTCTCCATGCTTTGTTAACATATACGCTTTGTAACCACCATATTGTTTTGTTTCGCCAATCGCTCCACTCAAAGGTTATCATCATTTGTCCGATGATTCCGTTGCGATTTTCTGCAACAAGATAAAATCCCTTTTGTTCATCAGTTATAATTGCTTTTACACCTTCAAGAACCGTTTCATGTTTTATGGTAATGTTTTCAGAGTCCTGAGCAAGTAATATGTTATTTTCTGCAATGCTGTCGGCATCGCTAAGAACTGCATTTCTAATCAACATATTGGAAAGGGAACATATTAAATCAGCTTTAATGTTTTCTATTATGCAAGTTTTTCTTGTGCGTAAAAACAGGGTTTAAAAAGAAAAAACAATTACAGTTGCTTAGGCTGTTGTGAAGGAATTCCCATGGAATTTATTGATGTTATAAAATCTCGTAGGAGCATTCGTAGTTATAGTGATAGAAACGTAGAAGATGATAAAATAGAATATGTGCTTGAATGTGCACGGTTGGCACCTTCGTGGATGAATAAACAATGTTGGCGGTTTGTTGTGGTAAGGGAAAGAGAAGGGATTGAGGCGTTGGCCAAAGCAAGTATAATAAACAGATGGTTGCGAAAAGTACCTGTTATTTTAGTGGCATGTGCAGATCCTTTGTCAAGTAGCAAAAAAAATGATATGGAGTATTTTGAGGTGGATGTAGCCATTGCAATGGAGCATATCATCCTTGCGGCTACTGACCTTGGACTTGGAAGTTGTTGGATTGGAGGGTTTGATGAAAAAAAGGTGAAAAAAACATTGGAAATACCTCCTAGAATCAGAGTTGTTGCCCTCACACCTCTTGGATATTCTGTTCAGAATGAAGGTATATTGGAAAAGGGAAGAAAAATTATTGCCCGCAGTACAAAAAGGAAGAGTTTAAGAGAAATTGTCCGCTACGAAAAATGGTAATCTATTAACCAATCTATCTGTCTTGTCTGGTAAACTATCTGCAGTTTTGGTTGATCAGATTTACAGCTTTTCTAACAGGAAGTTTTATATTAAGTGTAAACTATAAAAATATTGTGCTTAGTAAATCCATCCGTCAAACAATAAAATATATATTGACAGGATCAAAAGGTCTTGTTTTACAAAGGCGTGCCTTGGCTATCGATAAAATAGAGGTAAAGGAGCTAGGAATATACCTTCATATTCCCTTTTGTAGGGTACCTTGTCTTTACTGCCCATATTTTAAAGAAAAATTTGACAAAAACAAAGCTCTTGCGTACAAAGATGCAGTTATCAAGGAGATAAAGTTTTATCGTCCTCTCTTGAAAGAAAAGAAGATAACCTCATTTTATATAGGTGGTGGGACACCGACAACAATGGTAGGATATGGTTTAGAAGAGATCATTAGCACCATCCAAGATTCCTTTGATTTGAGGTGTGATATATCTACAGAAACCCATCCAAACGATATCACGCCTTCTGCAGTAAAACATTTAAAGGATATCGGGGTAAAAAATGTTAGTATGGGGGTAGAATCTTTTAATGATCATTTTTTGAAAAAGATAGGGAGACCTTATACTAGTAGCACGGCAAAAAAATCGATAAAAGTACTGAGAACTGGTGATTTCAAATGTGTTAATATTGATATTATATTTGGGTTGCCAGACCAAAAGATTGCAGATGTTGAAAAAGATATCAAAACAGCTCTTAGTCTCAATGTAGATCAGATTTCTGCATATCCAATATTTACATTCCCTCATACAAGATTGAAGCAGGTTGTTAAAGAAAGTGGGTCTCGGCTTCCAGGGATTATCGAAAGAAGAAAAATGCTTAGAGTAATAGAGAGATTGTGTTATGATGCAGAGATGGAGCGAACTTCAGTATGGGCATTCACAAATAGAGGAGTAGACAAATACAGCTCTGTCACCATTCCACATTATATTGGGTTAGGTGCTGGGGCAGGGTCTCTTATACCAGGTTCTTTTTTCATAACCATCTTCAATGTTCTTGAGTATATAAAATATCTAAAGGAGGAACAGAAGCCGCCAATAGCATTAACAATAGATTTTAGTGAAAAGGAAGAAATGATACACTGGCTTTACTGGAGGATATACGAAACAAAGATTGATAAAGGAGAGTTTAAAGAACAATTTGATAAGGATTTTGACAAAATTTTTGGAAAACTATTTGTCTTTTTTAAATTATTTGGGTTATCTCACAACTATAAAGATAGAATAATAATGACTGATAAAGGAAATTACTGGGTGCACGTACTTCAGAATCTTTTTTCCTTGGATTTCATTGGACGTGTTTGGAGTATATGCCTAGCTGAAACATGGCCTAGAGAAATAGAACTAATTTAAACACATTGGTGATCGGTTAAGCAATAAATGAGCAGAATAAACACTATTTTTGCTCGTTTTCACAATTAACTTTTTGCGATTAAAAATACATTCAGAACAAGCAGATACTCCCTTTGATATGAGGTTTTCCTCACGGTCAGTCTTCGATGATTTCATAGATCATTCATCTCCTGGAAAATCATTAACCGATCACGAATGAATTTAAACATAGGTATCTATTTTTTGGAGGAGTTGCCTTTTTTCATTTTCATTTTTGCTAGTTCCTCCCTGCTCAAATATTTTCTATGACAATTGGGGCATGTTATTGGCGATTCTACTGTACTTCTTGTCCATCTGTGTCCACAAAAAGGACAATTCTCCTTTTTCATAGCGATACCCCTGTTGGGAGATATAATGATTTGTTTAAAAACATATCCTTTAAAATTCTTGATTTCTCATTCAAAAAACCTTCATTTAGAAAAAACCAAGCCAAATCGGTATACGTTGTCGAATTTGGAAAGAATTTCTGCAATGCTCAATGGTTTTAGAGCATCTGAAAAAAGCTTTGGAGATTATGCTTTCACTCAGGCGGTTTTTAAGACAAGCAAATATGAGGTGAGCAATAACATAAAAGAGAAGATACACAAAGAATGGAAATTTTTCCTTTGATGCATTTGGTTATGACAAGTAGCATCTTATTATTTAGATATGGCTAGGGAGGGAGTTTTTAGTGCAATCTCTTTTTCATGAATGCTTCCAGCTTATCAAATGCCATCTCTAGTATTTCCATTTGTGGAAGAATGACTACTCTGAAATGATTTTTGCCATATGTGGAACAAAAACCGGATCCATGTACGACCAAAACATGCGCCTCATGTAAAAGGTCTAAAACAAACTCCTTGTCATTTTTCCAAGGTCCTTCTTCCATGGCTTCAATTTTTGGAAATATATAAAATGCACCATCTGGCTTTGTAGACGAAATGCCTTCTATTTCATTAAGGCGTTTATAGGATAAATCGCGCCGCTCTCTTAGTTTTTGTTTTACTTTTTCGATGTGATCTTGTGGACCCTTTAATGCTTGGATGCATGCACGTTGACACACCGAATTTGCACACAATCTTGATCGGACTATGCGCATAAATGCATCTTGCAATTGGTCAAGTTCACCAGAATGATAAAACATTACATGTCCAATACGCCATCCTGGCACCAAGTATACTTTTGAAAAGCCGTTGAATGTTACGACTGGGACATCTTTTGCCAATGTTGCAGTTGCATACTGTTTACTGTCAAAAGTCAAATCATCATAGATTTCATCAGAAACAATTGGGACCTCATATTCTCCTGCAATATCGATTATTTCCTTTATGACCTTTTTTGAGTATAATGCACCTGTTGGATTATTAGGATTTATGATAACTATGCCTTTGGTTTTGTTCGATATCTTTTTGCGGATGTCATCTATCTCTGGTTGCCAATTCTCCTCCTCCGGACATCGATATGCTATTGGTTCCGCACCATTAAAACGTGTGATGAGTCCATATTGTGGATACGTAGGTCCCGGTACCAAAAGTTCATCACGGGGGTTAAGCGAGGCATTAAGAAATATTTGAAGTGATTCTGTTACGCCTGTTGTAATGCAGATATTTTTGATATCGTAGCTTATATTGTTTCTTTTCCTTTCCCTCTCGGCAATTGCATTCCTAAGATCTATATCTCCTTCTGAAAGAGAATAGCCGTTGTACCCCTCATTTGCAGCTTCATATAATGCATCTTTCATGTGTTGGGGTGTGTCAAAATCATATTTGTTTGGATCCCCTATGTTGAGGTGTAATATTTCAATGCCTTTTTTTTCTAGTTCTTTTGCGGGTAGGACAACATCTCTTATTGCATATGATATGCCTTGTGAACGATGGGAAGCTTCTATCATGGATTATCATGAGTGGTATCCAAATGCATCATAAATATTTTATTGAGACATCAGTTCTTCAAAAAGTAAATTTCTGCAAACCCTTTTTGTGTGACTGAATTTGTAATCATAAGGAGATGGAAGTTATAAATCTGCACCAAAATTGTGTAATTCAGGTTGTATTTTGCTACTTTCCGAAGTACTGGACATGACATGATATGATGAAAGCTGGTTTGTGAGTCCCAAAATCATTAAAAAGATAAAAGCGATTAAGGCTTTAGAGGTGATGTAGAATGTCAATTGATGAACCGATCGATATAGTGGAGCAGAGTAAAAGTGATATGGAAAAAAGGAAACCAAAGCCATTCCGGTATGTTACTGATGAACACAACGTTGGGGATAAATCAACTATGGATGAAGAAGTTCCCTTTACAGTTATGAAGACTGAAGAAAGAAATGCCGTATTTAACACAGAGAACCCTGTCATCTTAAGTAATGCTGAAAATGCTGAGATGATAGAAGATATCATTAAAAAACACAAGGAAACTGGAAAATCTGACGAAGAGTAAAAAGCATTAGCAAAGAATATTTGATGGGGATTTATCCATCTACTTAAGCAATTTTATGTCTGATCATATTTTAAGAATCATTCTACAAGAAAAAATACATATTTTCTCCAAATGGATACTTTCCACAATCGATATATTAATACATAGCTAGCTGATTTCCGAATCTGATGGATATCGATAAAGTAATCAAGGAACTTTCGCAAAATGAAAAAAAAGTACTCTTGACACTAGAAAAACTTGGAGGAAAAGCATCGCCAGAAGATGTCTTAGAAAATGGCGAATTTCGGCAAGAAGTCGAAGTTATGAATGCTGCTTCATGGCTTCAATCAAAAAAATTGGCAAAGATTGAAGGAAGCATAAAAACAGTATATTCTCTTGGTAGGGAAGGGAAACGGTTTTTGGAAAAAAACCTTCCAGAAAAACGGGCATTGCAACTGATATCTAATAAAAACGGTAAAGCATCTTTAAAAAACTTATCAGATGTTTTAGAAAAAAATGAGATTCCGGTTGCTATTGGTTGGTTAAAGAGGAGAGGTTGGGCAAACATCAAAAAGGCAGATGGTGAAACTGTTTTAGAAATTACCGATAAAGGAATAGAATCGGTAGAAATTGAAAGCGAAGATGAAAAGATTCTTAAGTACCTTAACAAAAATCCAAATACTGAACTTGATAGGGATAAAAACCAAATGCTTTTATCAAGAAAACATGTAATTAGCGAAAAAGAGATTATTAGCAGTTCAATAATTCTTACTGAAAATGGAAAGGAAATACTTCAAAAGGGTGTTGAAGTCAAGGATGAAATTTCCCAGATAACTTCTACAGTTATCAAAAATGGCGAATGGAAAAAAAAAAACATAAGACCTTATGATATTCATACATTTGCTCCGGCAAAGTACGGAGGCAAGGCTCATCCACTAGTCGATCTAATACATAAAATCAGACAGATATTTCTTGAAATGGGTTTCCAGGAGGTCAAAGGCAATTTTGTTGAATCATGTTTCTGGAACATGGATGTGCTTTTCATACCTCAAGATCATCCTGCTCGGGAAATGCAAGACACGTTATACTGCAAGAATCCTTCAAACTTTAATATTAAGGAAAAAGACCTGATTGAAAGGATTGCAGATGTTCATGAAAATGGTGGTATTACATCCTCCACAGGATGGAATTATAATTTTTCCAAAGATGAAGGAAGGCGAGCGCTTCTAAGAACGCATACTACAGTTGATACGATTCGTTATTTGTATAATAATCCAGAACCTCCATCCAAAATTTTTTCCATAGGTCAAGTTTTTAGAAAAGAGAATATCGATTCAACCCATCTGCCGGAGTTCTATCAAATTGAAGGAATTGTTCATGAAGAAGGCACCAATTTTAGACAACTGATAGGCATCCTAAAAGAGTTCTATAAAAGAATGGGGTTTGAACAGATACGTTTTAGGCCTGCTTATTTTCCATATACCGAACCTAGCATGGAGGTAGATGTTTTATGGAACAATGAATGGATGGAGCTTGGTGGAAGTGGCATTTTCAGACCGGAAGTCACAGAACCAATTGGTATAAAGAGTCCTGTTTTAGCATGGGGTCTTGGGTTAGAACGACTTGCCATGCTTAGATTTGGTTTAGCTGATATTAGAGAACTCTATATTAGCGATATGGATTGGTTGAGAAAGCAATCTTTGATATAACTTAAATATTGATTTTGGGCTGCATTCATGGACGCTGGCCGGCTTTCTGAAGTTTATGTATCTCTTCCAGACGTGCATTAGTAAATGGTGGAAGGACAAAAAGTATTGCCACAAGAAGGGAACTTTAGACTACTGGCCTCGAACTATCCGTAGGGTACTGTGTAAAACTGTAGTGGGAATTTAGTAGTGGAAAAATAGTAGTGGTGCATTTATTTGTTTAAACAGTTCTTAATTGTTTCCTAAGAGATGATTCAATTTCTTCAATGAGACGTTCATATTGTTCTTTGATTTGTCTATTGGTTTCAATGGTATTTTTTATCATATCCTTTGTTAAATCTCTATATTGATTCTGTCCCTGTCGCAGTTCTATCAACCGTTTTTTCCCAATCTGAAAATTCCAAAACTTTACAATCAATCCCCTCAAACTTTTAATATTATTTTCTTCTATCAGCAAACTACTTTTATTATTTTTCAATTCAGTTTCTTGAAGTTGTTTAACAAAACTTTTTAAATTAGCAATACTAGCATTTTCCCATAATCTATCACCAGATAATTTCAAATCATATAATGAAGCCCATAATTCAGAATATAATGTAAGTTGTGTTTCTCTAATTCTCGAAATGATTTTTAGTTTTGTCCTATATCCTTCAATAAGAATTGTTAATATTGCACCAAATGATCCAGAAATAAGTGATATTAAAATTGTTATAATTATATCCATAATTGATCTGCCTACGAATATAATAGCATAAGTACAATATATATAATTTCTGTGTATTTTAGGTTGGCAAACAGTTTTAAAACCTTATTTTATTGTAATTGATGGTCTCCTCTTAGCATTGATCGCCAAATTAATGCAGTAGAAGACTTTTGACAACATTTGAGTTTTCTACCAAAAGGGGGATACCATCTAATTATCGGTAATTATATGAACAAAAATAACGATTCAAATATTGATGGATTACTATGGTTACTTCCCAACATTCAATTCTTTAGCTGTTGAAACACAGATTATTGTTACCCTAATTGGTTTTATAGCAATATTTTTTATCTTTTGGTTTAATCATAGATACAATATAGCAACAAAAAATAAAACAAAAGAATTAAGTAAAGAAGATAAAACAACATTAATAGTTGCCACATTAGTTTTTATAGGCATTATGCTTCTTGGTATGGCAATTGTTATTGATAATTCAAATACATTATCTATTAAACCTTATCTTTTAGAACAGCAAATAGCGGAAGAGGGGAATACTACTATATCTCCTAGTCTTGTTGAAAAATTAGAATCACATCATACGTGGTTTACGAGATGGACGATTTTCTCTTTCTTCTATATTTTAGCCTTAATATTTTCTCTTGATATAGTTAACATATTTACTATAGTTGTAAAAGAGGAAATGAAAGAACCAGAAGGGAAAAAGAAAAACGAAAAGAAAATAAAAACTGGCAAAAAAAATGTTAAAAAAAATAAAAAATTATCTGGAGGAAAATGATTATATGCGAGAATTTTTAGTTGGATTTATTTTAGGATTATTATGCCTTATTATTCAAATTCAATATAGTTTCCCAATTGAATTTTGGCTTTGGTTCATTGGTATAATTGCTATTATATACATGGGAGCAACAGCATTTATGCCTGTTTTAGCAAGTGTTTCGTTTGGTTTTGTCGGTTTTCTAGTGGGAGTTATGATTTCTTTATTCATCTGGACTTTTCTACTTGAGTTTCAAAATTTCTTTTCATCATTTTTCGGTTGATAGAAAATAACCTTTATCTTCTACTGCTACACCTTTTAATTCCATTCCTTCTTTCCAACCAAGTTTTTCAATATCTTCCAATGGAATAAGTATAACCCATTCGGCTTTTGTTTTTCCTTTATACTCGTATGCTTTTTGTCTTTGGGTTCTGTGTAATATGAGTGTGGGAAACTTAGTTTGGGAAACTTAGTTGTTTTTACAACATCCCTTCTTTTCTTGCTTTATCTATAAGTTCATTCCATTCAACAGGTTCTAATATCGGAGGGCGATTGCAAAAATGATTTCCATTTTGATCCCAATAAGCAAATCGTAACATATGCTCTCCTGTATCGGTTAATTCAAGTTCTTCAATACAAAATCGTTCTTCAGGATAATTTTTTGGTGTAATACATACCTTTTTCCCCTTTCTGTTTGTTCTCATAATTTTACCTACAATTTTGCTATAATATGATAAAGACATAAAAAATTTTTGTGTATTTTAGTTTCACAAACAGTTATAATAAGCCTAAGACATAAACATTGTCTGGTATTAGGTTTTGTGTAAAATTGTAGTTGAAAATTAGGTGTGGTGTTATCCCCAAAAATTAAATGATAACTATCAATATCAACTTTCAAACATGGATGAAAAACTTGTTAAACAAGAAATACAAAAGCTAGTAGATAAATTTGAAAGAATCAAAGAAGAGGGGAAATACAAAAAATATAATGAAGAGAACACAAAAAAAGATTTCATCTTGCCCTTGTTTCGTGCTCTTGGCTGGAATGTAGAAGATTCCGATGAAGTAAAAGCTGAAGAGAAAGTTTCAAAGAAAAGAGTTGATTATGCCTTTAGAATTAATGGCATTCCTAAGTTTTTTCTTGAAGCAAAATCTTTAAAAGAATATACAAGCAACTCAAAATATATTTCGCAAGCTATAGAATATGCTTATAACAAAAGTTTGCCTTGGGCGATTTTATGTAATTTTGAAACTTTAAGAGTTTTCAATGCTGAATTTAAATTCAACGAGAAGAATCCTTTACAAAATGTGGTTTTGGATTTAAGATATACCGATTATCTTGATGTTGGTTTTGAAAAACTCTTATGGCTTTCTAAAGATGGTTTTGAGAACAGAATCCTTGACACACAAGCAACCATTATTGGAAAAAAGATAAGAAAGTTACCTATCAGTAAACAGTTACTTATTGATTTTACTGAATATAGAGAGATTCTTACAAAGGATATTTTAAAACAAAATCTTACTAAAAAATTATCACAAGACGAATTAGATGAAATTGTGCAACGTATCTTAGATAGAATAATTTTTATTAGAACATGTGAAGATAAGAAAATAGAATCTGAAAAACTCGAATCATTAGTTAGAATTTATGGTGAAAATGAAGGAGAACTTTACAGGGAATTGAATAAAAGATATAGATATTATGATGAAGGATATAATAGTAAATTATTCACTAAACATATTTGTGAAGATGTCATAATAAGCAATGATGCATTAAAAGAAGTCATTTTAGGTACTTATAAAACCAAAGAAATAACAATAAAATATGACTTTTCAGCCATTGATGCTGATGTTTTAGGAAATATTTACGAGCAATATCTAGGACATATTTTAAAATCAACTGCAAAAAGAGCCAAGCTGACAAACGGAAAAGTACATAGAAAACAACAAGGAATTTACTATACCCCAATATATATAGTTGAATATATCGTTAGGAATACTGTTGGAGAAAAACTTAAAAAACGTGGAATTAAAGTAGATGATTTAAAAATTTTAGATCCTGCTTGCGGCAGTGGTTCTTTTCTTTTAAAAGCATTCGATTTTTTATGGGATTATACTAAGAAAAAGGATAAGAAAGCTCATCAAACCAGATTTGAGGATATTTCAAGAGGAAAATTGTTTAAACGGAAAACAGAGTTATTGAAGAATACTATTTTTGGAGTGGATTTAGACACAAAAGCCGTGGAAATAACTCAACTTAATTTGTTATTAAAGTTAGCTGAGAAACGTCAAAGATTGCCAATGTTAGTTGAGAATATAAAATGCGGTGATTCATTAATTGATGATAAAAATATTATTGGAGATAACGCACTAGATTGGGAGGAAAAATTTGAATCAATAATGGATGAAGATGGGTTTGATTTAATAATTGGTAATCCTCCTTATGTTTTTACTAGAGAGAAAGAATTTGAAAAAGAAACAAAGGAATATTTTCAAAGAAATTACAGTGATAAAATAGATTTAGATTTTAAATCAAGGGCTCAACAATCAGGAAAATTAAACTTATTTGCTCTTTTTTTAATAAAGGGTATTAATCTTCTAAAAAACAAGGGGGTTTTAGGATATATTATACCTAATACTATCCTAAGGGTTAATACTTATATAAAACTTAGAAAATTTATTTTAGAAAATTGTAAGATTTTAAGTATTATTGATACAGGAACAGATGTTTTTTCTGGTGTTACAGCTTCAACAGTAATTATTCTCCTACAGAAAGAGAATAGTAAAAAAATTAGAGATAGGAATAAGATTGAAATTCTGAAATTATCAGCAAATGAAATAAGTGAACCTTATTATATACCTCAAGAATATTTTGTTAATAACAATAATTTTGTTTTTAATATCCTTGCAAAAGATTTTTTAATAAAAATATTAGATAAGATAGAAAAAGATTGTATTCAACTTGGAGATGGCATAGCTAAATCATATAATGGAATAGCTACAAAAAGAGACAAGGACAAATATATTTCAGATACAATTAAAAATACAAAATATAAACCCTTATTGGTTGGAAAAGATATTAAGCAATACAGAATAGATTTTACAAATAAATATATCAATTATGACAGGGAAATATTACATAGACCAAGAGATGAAAATATTTTTTTAAACAAAGAAAAAATCATTACACAAAGAATAAGTGGTGGTACTGATCCAATAATTGCCACTATTGATACTGAACAATATTATACATTTAATTCAGTCAATAATCTTCTCATAAAGGACACTAATTTTTCAAGTAAATATATTTTAGCGTTATTAAACTCACAATTACTAAATTGGTATTATATAATGAAATTTACAAACATGTCTTTTTTAACTGTTAACATTTCAAAAACAAATTTGGAACAACTTCCAATAAAAAACATATCTCTGAAGGAACAAAAACCCTTTATAGATATAGTAACTAAACTCCTAGATTGTAATAAAAAATTAAATAAATATAGAGAGAAAAATATAGATAAAAGAAAGCAATTAGAAAATGAAATAGATAAATTAGATATTAAACTCAATAATATGATATATGATCTTTATAAAATAAAAAAGAAAAAAATTGATATTATTAAAAAGAGTTTACAGAAGTAGTTTTTTTATTTTGTGCTTTTTGATATTGAATTGATTTCTTCATCAATGTAAGCCACTTATTATCCCCTTCTATCTCTATCCCTGCTTTCTCACTCGGTGTTTTACCTTCAAGTGCTTCATGTGGCTTAATGAAATTATAATAAAGCCTATGCCCCTCCACTATCGGTGTATCATCTACCTTTAGCCCTCGCATAGTCTTTTCACGTTGCCTTATAGTTCCATGTAATCTTTCCACATGATTGTTGTTAGGATGATGTTGTAACCCAACATTCCATAAGTGTTCAGTTTCATGCATATTAGTATTAAACTCCTTCTTGACTGCCCTCTTATATGATTGTAAACCATCAGTAACAAGATACTTTGGTTTCCTACCGCCACAATTGTTTTTTGCCCTCTGAAACACGTTTCTTGCATCCCTTACCTTGCGTTCTGTTGATACCACACTAGCGAGTTGGAAACGTGTTCTTTCATCCATGACATTCCAAAGATATTCCCAACTCCCATTTATTTTTACCATCATTTCATCTGCATGCCACACGCCCCCAATATCAGGTTGAATATCATTTACATACTCGTTCATAATCCCAACATATTTCTCTATCCAGTTGTAAACAGATTTATGGCTAATATTCAACTCATAAAACTGTTTAAGATGATGGCTTATCTTTCTTAAAGACACTCCTTTGAAATACAGATCAAGTGTTAAAGCGATTATCTTAGGGTTGTATTTCATGTTTTCAAAATCTATGTTATCTACAAATCTACGGTTACAATCCTTGCAGAAATACACTTGTTTATTGTTTTTTATTCCATATTTGGTTATATTCTGTGAATGACAAAACTTGCAATCCTCAACAGGGAAGTCTTTGATTCTAATATTCTGTTTAACCTTCAAATGTAACTGTTCAAATCGTTCTCTCAGGTTTTTCCATATTTTAACAGCGTTGATATGTTTACATGGTAATCCCCTGAGTTCATAATCCTTACAGGTGCATTTCCAATGTCTATGAAAAACTGTTACTTGATATGTACCGTTTCCTGTTTGACTTGGTACAATCCAAGTATGAGGGTTAAGTTGGTTGGGTTCAAAACCTTGTTCTAAAAGTATCATTCCACGTGCTTTTCTTGCATTAATCATGTGTTTTATATCTTTTTTTTCTACCATACATTGATCGCCAATAATAATAATGCAACAGGAGTATATAAGGTTCATCGAAAAACTTTAAATAATATGATATATATACCTTATATATAAAGGATATATATGATATTATGAAGGGTTACAAATCTGTTAGTATGCCTGAGGAGATACACAAAGAAATTGAGAATATTACAAAAAGTGGGAAATATCTATATAAAAATCCCTCTCAGTTTATTAATTGTGTTTTAATTGAAAAACTCCTTGATTTACGTAAATTACAATTAAAAGAGAAAGAAATTGAATTATTGGAAAAGAAGTAATATGGAAACTAAAAAATTGTCACAAAAACAAATACAAGAACTAGCAGAACAAACTGCAAAATTAAATATCAAACAATTGAATATCTTATCAAATATGGCTTTAGAAAAAGCATTAAATAAATCAAATAGAGAGATTATTTTCCCACTAAAAGTATTAATAACTGTAACCAGAAAATAATTTTATGTAGTTATTCAAATTGTTCAATAGATTTATTTGCAGTTTCAAAAAGTTTATCATAAGTAATTACACTTAAATTATGCAAATAGAAATTATGGATTCTTAAATTTTCAACCATTTCTTTGTCTCCTTTTCTACCAATTACAATAATTCCTTTGGGTTTTAATATATCCAAATCGAAAATAATTCGATTATCACTATACAGCATATCGCATTTATGTAAATATCTAATCATTTGGGAAATTGCTTGTTGAGTGGTTGAACTAAACTTATTACGAGTGAATACTTTTACATTATTACTCTTTTTTAATTCAACAATATCATAATATCCATCAAAAGTTTCCAATAGAAAATCACTTCTACTTCTAAATCCTATTCTTTGTTCAGATTTTGCATTAATATATTTCGCTCCAAACATCCAGGAATTTTCTCTGAGGTGATTATGTAACTCCCTTTCGGTTCTACTTTTATTCATCAGTTGTTTAAACTTTTTCAATTCTTTTTTGTACTGTGGAATCTTTGTTTTTCTTGACTCTATTAATCTTTTTTTAGCGTTTTTTCGTATCCTTACAATATCTTCATGTAAATTTTGCAATTCTTTTGTTTTTTGTTTTATTTTCACATCCTTTCTTTTTAAACCACGTTCATATTCTTCTTTACTAACAAAACTACCACTATCAGATAGTTCAGCAATTTCAAATCCTGACCAACCTAGAAATTGTGATAATTTTCTATCAACTATATGTTTTAAATCTATCCAATGTTTTTCTTTGTTTAATATTAAATTGGTATTAGCAGTTCCCCACCATTTGTTAAATCTAAGGTATCTGTTTCTTCTTTCTAAATTTTCTCGAACTTCAATTCCTAAACCACCTTTTCCCCCCATCATATATACATAATTTTTTGCAATGACTTTACTTTTGGGAGTTATAATAACTTCTTGCGTTTTCTCCACCATAAAAAACACCGTTTCATTGGTATATTATAAAAAGTGATTATATAGAAGCATAAAATTGTTTGGTCTCCCCTTTTTGGTAGAAAACTCAAATGTTGTCAAAAGTCTTCTACTGCATTAATTTGGCGATCAATGCTAAGAGGAGACCGATGATAACAATAAAATAAGGTTTTAAAACTGTTTGCCAACCTAAAATACACAAACTATTTATTTAAAAAATGGATTTCCAATATTCGTTACTTAATTGTGGAGGTTAAAAATGATTTTGTTTATTATGTTAGGAATCTTACTTTTAATTGCAATACCGTTGTATTTCCTAGCTAAAAAAGAAAAAGAAGTAAATATAAGATTTTACTCAATGGGAAAAGAAGAGGGATATAAAATTGGATTTGAAGAAGGCATAAGCAAAGAATACAAGGACGGCTATAATGAAGGATTTGATAATGGATTCGAAAAAGCGAAGATTGAATTCAAGTCTGATTATTATTAATTTTATTTAATGCCACCCCAAATTACCCACTACTGATTTCCCACTACAGTTTTACACAGAACCATCCGTAGAAATCTTTATATAGAAGTGTTTGTATTGCGATACTACTCTTAAAGCGAAATTTAGGAGGAGGTGTAAGAAAATTATGATGAATGGACAACAGCCAATAATAATATTAAAGGAAGGAACAAAACGAGAAAGAGGTAAAGGAGCTCAAGCAAACAACATCATGGCAGCAAGAGCAATATCTGACGCTGTAAAATCAACCCTTGGTCCAAAGGGAATGGACAAAATGCTTGTTGATTCTATGGGTGACGTTGTTGTTACAAATGATGGTGCAACAATTTTGAAGGAAATCGATGTGGAACATCCAGCTGCAAAAATGATAGTTGAAGTTGCTAAATCACAAGATGAAGAATGTGGTGACGGGACTACTAGTGCAGTAGTATTAACAGGTGAACTTCTAAAATATGCAGGGGAGCTACTCGAACAAAACATCCATCCAACTGTTGTATGTGGTGGCTATAAATTGGCAGCTAACAAAGCAATAGAAACATTAAACAAGATGGCCATGACGGTAAAAGCAGATGACAAAAAAACTCTTATGGATATAGCTATAACATCCATGGCCAGCAAAGGTGCCAGTGGTGAGAAAGACAAACTTGCAGAAGTTGTTGTAAATGCAGTGACAAGTGTTCAAGAAAAGATTGATGGTAAAATATTTGTCGATCTTGACAACATCCAAATACAGAAGAAACAGGGCGGAGGCATAGCAAACACTGAGATAATCGAAGGTATTATTCTGGACAAAGAACGAGTACATGATGGAATGCCAAAGAACGTCAAAAATGCAAGGATAGCGCTTGTAAATGCAGCACTTGAAGTGAAAAAGACAGAAGTAGATGCTAGAATTCAGATACAGGACCCAACTCAATTACAGGCTTTCCTTGATGAAGAAGAGGGAATGCTTAGGAAGATGGTCGAAAAAATCAAAAAGAGTGGAGCAAATGTTCTCATTTGTCAAAAGGGTATAGATGACATTGTACAGCATTTCTTGGCGAAAGAAGGCATCTATTCCGTAAGACGTGCTAAAAAAAGCGACTTGGAAAAACTGTCAAAGGCAACTGGTGGAAAAATTGTTGCAAATCTTGATGGTCTAACCTCAAAAGATCTTGGTAACGCGGGAAACGTAGAAGAGAAGAAAATCGGCGATGACAAGATGACATTTGTTACAAATTGTAAGAATCCAAAAGCAGTATCTATTTTGATACGTGGAACAACAGACCACGTCATCGATGAACTCGAAAGAGCACTACACGATGCACTTTCAGTTGTTAAAGTAGCACTTGAAGATGGTAAAATGACTGCTGGTGGAGGAGCAGCTGCAACAGAAATAGCAATGTCTCTCAGAGATTATGCACCAACAGTCGGCGGAAGAGAACAAATGGCAATCGAAGCATTTGCAAAGGCAATGGAAATTGTACCAAAGACCCTTGCAGAAAATGCAGGACTTGACCCAATTGACATGATGCTTGAAGTAAGAAGTCAACACAAAAAAGGTAACAAGAATGCAGGGGTCAATGTACTCTATGGAAAAGTAGACGATATGCTTAAAAACAAAGTAATCGAGCCACTTCGTGTAACTCTTCAGGAAATCGAAGCATCCTCAGAGGCTGCAACAATGATACTCAGAATAGATGATGTCATTGCATCAAGAGGCGGAGGAGGAGGTTCACCAGGTGCTGAAGGTGGAATGCCACCAGGTATGGGCGGTATGCCACCAGGTATGATGTAATAATACATCACACCTTTTCTTTTTTTATTTTTATGGGACCATGGCTACTAAAAAAGTTAAAGGTACAAGGAAACAAAATCCTGATGAAATAATCGATACTTTAGAAAGGAAACTAAAGAAAAGAGACAGGGAAGTAAAGAGCATAAAGCAGGATTTAAAAGAAAAAGAAGACAGATTGCTACGCAGTTATGCAGATTTTCAGAACTATCAAAAGCGGGCAGGAAAAGAATTACAGATAAACAAAATGGAACTTAAGAAAAAATATCTTACAGAATTAATCGATGTTAAGGAATTGCTAACAAGTGCTTATGAAGATAATAATCCAAAAAAAGGTTTAAAGCTTATAATAAATGATTTAGATGGATTTCTCGAAAGAGAACAAATAAAATATATAGACTGTATTGGAAAAACATTTGATCACAATATCCATCATGCAGTCAACATAATAGAAAAAAATGATTGTGAAGATGAAACAATAGTGGAGGAAGTCAAAAAGGGATATCTATTGAATGATACTCTCCTAAGACCTTCTCAGGTTATTGTTGCCAAAAGGAATGAAAATAGATAAGAGGTGATGTGAGTATGGGAAAAATAATTGGTATTGATTTAGGTACCACGAACTCTGAAGTAGCTGTAATGGAAGCAGGTAAACCAACTATTATTAAAAGTGCTGAAGGACAACCCTATTTCCCATCTATTGTTGCAATTACAAAAGACGGGGAAATACTTGTTGGCGAATCTGCGAAACGTCAGGCTGTTACAAATACAGAAGGCACGGTCCATCGTATAAAACGGAAGATGGGATCTGGAGAAAAAGTTACACTTCGCGGCAAGGAATATACCCCAGAGCAGATATCTGCGTTTATCTTGCAGAAAATAAAGAGAGATGCAGAAGAATTTTTAGGAGAAACTGTTACTGATGCTGTAATTACAGTCCCTGCGTATTTCAATGATAATCAGCGCCAGTCTACAAAAGATGCAGGTGACATTGCTGGGCTTAATGTAAAGCGGGTTATCAACGAACCTACTGCTGCAGCCCTTGCCTATAGTCTTGATAAAGAAGGTGACCATAGGATGGCTGTGTATGACTTTGGTGGTGGAACCTTTGACATTACTCTTATGGAGATTGGTGACGGTGTCTTTGAGGTGTTATCCACAAATGGAGATACCAAACTTGGTGGAACAGACATGGATCAGGCACTTGTAGATTACATGGCTAGTGAGTTCAAGAAGGAATATGACATGGATTTAAGGGAGGATCCGAAATCCCTTCAGCGACTTTTTGAAGCAGCAGAAGATGCAAAAAAGGAACTTTCATCAAAACTTCAAACTGATATTAATCTACCATATATAACAGTAGTTGATAAAGAACCTAAACATCTTGAGATGAAAATCACACGTGCCAAATTTGAGGAACTTATTTCAACCTTAGTAGACAAAACAAGTGGACCATGTAAACAGGCGCTAAAAGACGCAAAACTCAAGCCAGCAGATATCACTCATGTTGTCCTTGTTGGTGGAACTACAAGGATGCCTATTGTACGAAAAAAGGTAGAGGAACTTTTTGGCAAGAAGCCAAAACGTAATGTTGACCCTATGGAATGCGTAGCAATAGGAGCAGCCATACAAGCAGGTGTGTTATCCGGCGATATTGATAAAGACATTGTACTGCTTGACGTTACTCCTTTAACACTTAGCATCGAAACTCTTGGCGGGGTAGCAACTGAACTTATAACACGTAACACAACAGTTCCAACAAAAAAAAGCAAGATATTTTCTACAGCTGCAGACAGTCAACCAAGCGTTGATATCAATGTACTGCAGGGAGAGCGGCCAATGGCTGCAGATAACAAAAGCCTCGGACGTTTCCATCTTGATGGCATACTTCCTGCCCCACGTGGAATACCTCAGATAGAAGTAACTTTTGATATTGATGTTAATGGAATAATAAACGTCTCAGCGAAGGACCAAGGAACAGGTAAAGAACAATCTATTCGGATTACAGGTTCAACTAAACTCTCAGATGCCGATATTGAAAAGATGAAAAGAGACGCAAAAGAACACGAGGAAGAAGACAAAAAGCGGAAAGAAAAAGTAGAGATACGTAACAACGGAGATGCACTAGTGCATACCACACAAAAAACATTGGAGGATCTTAAGGACAAACTTTCTTCTGAAGATAAGGAAAGCATAGAAAAGGGATTAAAAGAATTAAGAGAGGCTCTATCTGGCGACGATATGGATAAAATAAAAGAAAAAACCGATGCCCTATCAAGTACAATACAAAAAGTATCTACTGCAATATATCAGCAGGCTGCAGCTGCACAGCAGGCAGCGCAACAGCAGCAAGCTACATCTGGCGGGGACGGAGGACAGCCTTCAGGCGATGACAAAACCATAGATGCAGAATACAAGGTAAAAGATAAGAAAAAGAAAACTGATAAGAAAAAAGATTAAACGGCCTATGTTTGAAAGTAGATAGATTGTTAAACGTACAAAATCTATCTATTCTTTTATTTTTAGTTGTCTTTTCACGTTAAAATCGCTTTTTTCTGTTAGTTACGGTGAAATGAGAACACCATCTAAGAAAATATTCTCAAGGTTTATATGAAATGAAAGCATAAAGATTAGATGAAGGTGAAAGCAGAATGACTGTTGGTTTTGTTTTAATAAAAAATAAACCTGGGAATGAATTTTGGGTATATGGTAGACTTTTGAATGAACCAGAAATTAAGGAAGTATATCCTATTTTTGGGGAATATGACTTTCTTGTTAAGATAGTGGCAGGCGATTTTGAAGCTATTGGGAAGGTTGTAATTAATAAAATTAGAATCATAGATGGTGTGATAGACACTATAACGCTAGCAGAAGCACAGATTCCCAAACCATGATATATAACAAAAACACATATTTATTCACCCTCGCTAGTGCATATGCAACTACTTATTCACCGGAGAACAAGGCATATTAAAAGGACTTTGTTTTGAAAGAAATTGAGAGAGGAGATGCACTGTGAAAATTTCAAAACGAATTGAAAAAAAATTAGACGCTGCAGTTATTTATGGAATGTCAGGTTCAATAGTTTTTTATTGGTTTTGGGTGATATTTTCCCTTTAGAAGATTTCCTTTTATGCTTTTTCTCATGGAAATGAAATCTAGTAATTTCTGTATGTCGCTCGTGAAAACAAATTGCTTCAAAAAGGGAATGTTTAAAAAATATAATTAAATAATTGAGGCTGACTAATAACTTCAATTCTAGAAAAGCAGGGTGCTTAAAACAGTATTCCCTACATAGAAATCCCGGATTTTCATTGAACAAATGTCTTTTTGATTACTAGTTTTTTGCAATATT
>Ga0222683_1000214_pt1 | contig 24239 bp, 25 predicted proteins | sample AntAcemetage1073_FD_179841 | JGI IMG/M metagenome (GOLD analysis project Ga0222683, IMG submission 179841) | Saline water microbial communities from Ace Lake, Antarctica - #1073 | ecosystem: Environmental > Aquatic > Non-marine Saline and Alkaline > Saline | place: Antarctica: Ace Lake... | reverse complement strand
CGTGCAACATGGTGTCTTTGACCATCTCTCAAATGTAACCTATATTGTCTAGTATACTCCCTGGAAGTCATCTATGATGAAGCGATGACTCCCAGTTATGAAAGAAATAAGTATGTTAAAGGATGAATGATTTAATGAGGTGTTTATAAAAATGGACTTATAAAGATTTCAAAATGGGAAATCTTTAAACCCCACGTAACATCGACTAATATTATGGAAAGATTTATATATTTATAAAATAAAGCATATATTTAAGAATGGGGAGCGATTTTTTAAAATATTCATCTCTCACCTCACCATCCTTCTATCTCCCCCCCATTCTCACAATCTAAAACTTAAATGGATATTTCCCTAAAGAAACATTTGTTGCTGGGCATTACTTATGCCAATACCTCGCATTTACAATAATTCCCATCTGTACCATTCATTTATTCTCTTTTTATCTGCTCGTTTTTCTTAGCAAAACGGCCCAGCAACAGTTTTCTTACCAAATATTCAATATATTTCTTTTCCTCATCAGATCCAGGATTCATCATTTTTTTATCCCCTTCTGGGATTTGGAGGTTCACAGAAATTTTTTTATCAATACCACCATGTATCATGTCCAAGTAATATCATCCCTCATTTTCGACCCAATGTATTAGATCTTTTCTGCACTCTAGACAAAGGTGATACTCATATGGTTTACCTCTGCCTGTTTCTACATAATCCACGTGAACTACCGTATCAAATAGATCCTCATATTTCCTATTACATCGGTCACATGTTATGTCCATTGCCTTCCCTCAAAACTATCTATTAACCATAACATAATATAGATTCCATTATAAAATAATAACCCTTGAACAGTCCATAAACCAAACAATATAAAGGGGGGAGGTAGGTAGGGGGAAGAAAACATATGATAGGGGGGTCAAGAGGCAATATAGGGTTAAGATGAAATGTTTGAAGCCATAATCCCTACCTCTCCATATCTAGCTTCTGTAAAAGAAACTACTTAAATATATTGGGTCAAAATATCAAAATGTAAAAATCAGGATCTTGCCATTAAACCATATCCAGCTCAGAAATCAATAAAATATTGCAGGCATAACCTTCTAATATTAATACAGATTATCTGCTACAATATCTAAGGTGCAACATATGATAAAGCTCGATTTACATGTTCATTCCCAGTATTCAGATGACGCAGTAGGCTCCCCTGTGGAAATAATTAAATCACTGAAAAAGAAAGGGTTACAGGGTATGGCCTTTACCGATCATAATACTGTAAGCGGGGGCATCAAAGCATTAAAAATAGCACCGAAAGATTTCATTGTAATTCCTGGAATAGAGATTTCAACTGCAGATGGTCATATATTGGCATTGAACGTTAAGAAAAATATCTCTCGGAATCTTTCCACGGAGGAGACCGTGGATATAATTATTGACGAGGGAGGAATACCCATCATTCCACATCTTTTTAGAAGTATGTCAGGAATCAAAACAACAAAACTAAAAACTGTACTGAAAAACATTCATGCAATAGAGGTTTTCAATAGTTGCAGTCAACCAAAAACCAATCTAAAAACAGCAAAAGTTGCAAAGGGATTTAATCTTGGTGGAACAGGAGGCAGCGACGCGCATAACCCACTATACGCAGGATATGGATACACGCTTGTAGACACAACTGACTTTAACCCAGATACTGTTCTCTCAGAAATAAACAAGAAAAAAACGTGGGGCGAGGGAATGGTCCTCCCTTTGGAATATCGACGCAGTAGAATGCTAAAATCAGTAAAACAATTCTTCCAGCGAGGATTTAAACGAATCTAACAGACGCTTATCATAGGTATGCGGAGGGGACATCATACAAGAAGTATTCAGAAGGTGAATTCCTAATATCAATAGCTAGGACTGTCATGTAATTGGATGGTATATAAAGGCATACATTATTTTGTATCCTCATAGATTTACCTATACATGATATTGTAGCCAAACTTTTGCAGATGCACCATTTTGCTTATTACGCAAACAATCTATTTGGGACTTTTGAACGAAGAACGAATCAAACTGGAAGAGGAACTTGGAAAAAGAGATAAAAAACTTAACACAAGGATTCAACGAAAAGATGCAGAATAGAATGGAGAGAACCTTAAGAGGCATCGGAAAATACTGATTCATTGAAGAACTTGTAAAAGGATCTAAAAACAATCGGCTAAACTAAAAAAAGCAAATATTTTATATGTACAGACGTTGTACATACAACGTACAGAGGATGGATGCACATGAGTAAAAGAATTAATGTCAGACTGCCGGATGATCTGTACAAACAACTGTACAAAAAAGATGGCACAATGACAGATATAATATGTACGGCCTTACGTACACAGCTTGAAGTAAAGACAGACAGGAATATACAGCGTACAGACGATGTACAGATGGATTTACACAACGAAATATATAGCTCCGTCTATAATGTAGAAATAATGCCTCTAAAAAAAGAGATACAGCACAAACTTGAGATAATACACATGCTGGAAAAAGATAAGATATATTTACAGAGTCAAAATAATGCCCTTCTGATGGATAAAGTACCATTACTAACAAAATTGAAAATTAAGCTGTTGGATCACAGACATGAAGAATAAAAGGGCTTGAAACGTCTGGTATGCATGAAACCCTAGGCTTTTTGATGGATATTTTTATTGGAAAAAGAGGCTATTTCCAAAAGAGTTATATTTAATGCAGATAGTCCTTGATCACATCATATCCACAAATAACATGAAATAGGAAGATGCAAGCATATAGCACAAAATTAGATGTGAAATGAAGAAAGCCGATGTGGAAAAAAATGGGAAAAAGGCTAACTAACGCTGATATTTTTTGAGCCGATAGAACTACATCAATGCATAATTAGGCGAATTTAGAATCGTATTCGCCTTTATCTATAATCTTTTGAATTTCTCGAGGATCCTTTCCTTCCACTGTAACGCCCAAAGATACACAAGTTCCAATGATTTCCTTTGTTTTTTCTTTAAGCCCACTACCTAAAAGATTATCATACTTCATCTTGGCAACCTTGATTGCTTGATCAACCGTGAGATCACCGATTTTATGTGTTGATGGCGCACCTGAGCCTTTTTCCGCTCCGAGTTTATCGAGAATCAACGCTGACGCTGGTGGCGTACCCACTTTGATCTCAAAATCTTTTGTTTTTGGGTTAACAATAACCTTTACAGGCACTTTCATCCCTTCAAAATCTTTTGTTTTTTCGTTGATGGCACTAATTATCTGCATAATATTTACACCCATTGGACCAAGTGCTGGACCTAATGGTGGCCCTGCAGAAGCTTTTCCCCCTTCAACTAACGCTTCAATTGTCTCTGCCATAATAATCTATTCCTCCTCCTTTTTATCTTCATCTTTTCTTTTGACTACTCTTACCTGCTCCCCTCTAACGGTAATTGGTATTGGAACAACAGATTCAAAGAGTTCTACTGTAATCTCTTCCTTTGCTTCGTCAATGTGAGTAACTTTGGCAGTTTCGCCTCTAAACGGACCTGCTACCATTTCAACAACATCACCCTCTGCAATCTTTGCAACTGCGGAAGCTGGTACAAGAAAATGCTCTATCTGATCGATTGGTATATCGCCATCAAGCATGTTTCTAGCATAAGAAACCGTTTTAATCATATCCTTTATACGTTCTTTATTATATCCCTCAAGGAAAATATATCCTCTAAGTTCGGGTGTTGCAAGTATGGAAGGGATTCGCAACTTTGATTTTTCTGCTCTACTATTAACAAGATCAGCGGCATTCTGCTCCTTTCCAACCTGTGTTTTTACGGAAAAGATTTTTGTCTTTTCTTTTTCAATAGAATCTCCAAAATCTGTGTTTTGCATAATATTACACCTTTCAAATCCACCCAAGTAATTCTCCAATCCAAGGTGCAACTTGTGAAGCCAACAAGTAAACAAGGAACCCTATTCCACCAATAAGTAGGATACCTGCTCCCGTTATCTTGGAGGATTTCGCAAATTCTTCATTGGTAGGATTACGAGCCATTTTAAGTACACGCCCATATTTGCCTTTACCTATCCTTTTTTGTCGCACTTCTATATTGTGCTGTAAATCCCATGCCTTGTCAACGAAGCTTTTATTGTCTCCGGTTTTCTTCATGTATTGACACCTCTAATAAACAAATGGTCAAATAAGTAGCTATATATAAAGAGTTTGGAGAAATCGCCATCACATTTGACATTACATTTTCAACAAAATAGAAAAAAAGGCTTTAGATAATGGAAAATAAAGCCTTCTTAAACCAATTTTATGCTACGAAATCAATGCCAAACTCCTTATTTTCAAATGATCTCTGCGATGGACCAAGAATTTGCTTTGATTTAACACCAGTGATGACAAGCATTGCACGAATACTTCTCTTTAGTTCAGCATCAACAGTCGTTCCCCAAATTATACGTGCATTTGGATCAACTCTTGAATAGATCTCTTCAACAACACGCTCGGCCTCACTAATTGTCATATCTTCACCACCAGTCACATTGACAAGAGCACCAGTAGCTTCAGAGATATCAACTTCAAGTAATGGAGAATTGAGAGCCTCTACAACAGCATTAACTGCTTTGTTCTCACCTTCAGCCTCTCCAAGGCCTATCATGGCAACACCACCTCTTCTCATTACCGTCTTTAGATCTGCAAAATCAAGATTAACAATTCCAGGTTTAGTGATCATCTCCGTAATACCTTTAATCGATCTCATAAGCACCTCATCTGCAACTTTGAAAGCAGCATTCAATGAAAGATTTGGAACAACGTCAAGCAACTTATCATTTGGTATCACTATAACAGTATCACATGTCTCCCTCAAATGTTTCAAGCCCGTCTCAGCATTTTCCATCCGGACAAAACCTTCAACACTAAATGGGAGGGTAACAATACCAATAGTCAAAGCACCAGTTTCCTTGGCGATCTGTGCAACAACAGGAGCTGAACCTGTGCCTGTACCTCCACCAAGTCCGCAAGTCACAAAAACCATATCGGCATGACCAACAGCAGCACGGACATCCTGCTCACTTTCCCTTGCAGCATCTTCACCAATCCGAGGAATGGAGCCAGCTCCAAGACCTTTAGTAAGATGTCTACCAATCAATACTTTATGAGGGGCATCAGTCATCAACAAATGCTGAGCATCTGTATTAACAGCTATTAAGTCTCCTCCAGCAACACCGCCTTCAAAACACCTAGCAATAGTATTTGTACCAGCACCACCGCAACCAACAACTTTTATAGTGGTTGTCAAACCAGCCAACACTTTTTCCAATTCACGATTTTCAACACCACGAGTTAAGGATTTTTTTAATATGACATCACTCCCATTATATTTTTTTGTAGATTTATTCTTTTTATTTTTTTCATTTTCAACTACATTTTCTATAAGTTTCTTCATCTAAACCACCATACCCTCACAACAATAAACCCAAATTCATTGTTATAATTATATTTCCTACCAATATTGTAAAGTAATTTTGGTTATTAAATATTTCCTAAAGATGTCGTCATACAATTTCTAAAGAGAAATCCCTTGCCTCAACGCTATGTGTAAGATATCCCAAAGAAACACGATCAGCAAATGATGCATAACTAGCTACATTACTAGGAGTTATACCACCCGAAATCTCAATTAGAACTTTATCATTTATATCACGGATTTTTTTAGCAAGCATTTCACCGTCTTTAGGATTGAAATTATCCAACATAATAACATCAACATTCATTTTCGCAGCAGTGCATGCATCCTGCTCGTTTTCAACCTCAATTTCAATAGTTTTATCGGTAATTTTCCGTTTAATCTGTTCAATGACATGATCAACCGAACCAGCACATTTTAGATGATTATCTTTAATCAATACAGCATCATATAGACCATATCGGTGTGCTTCTCCGCCACCTAAAATAACAGCTTTTTTTTCATATTTACGAAAACCAGGCGTCGTTTTCCTGGTAGCAGCTACCTTCACCTTGGGATTTATAACCTTGCACTTATCTACAAGTTTTTTTGTTTCTGTAGCAATACCGCTCATTTTACATACAAAATTTAGAGCCAATCGTTCCCCTTTAAGAATCGAACGTATTGATCCATTAATTTCGGCAACTACAGCATCCTTCTTAACGGAACTACCGTCCTCAACATTCAATTTAGCCCGCGCTCCAGTTCTTTCAAAAACAATTTTCAATTCTTCTAGCCCAGCAACGACACAATCTTCCTTTGCAATAACACATGCCTTGGCAATTTCATCAGCAAACAGAGAATCAGATGTCACATCTCCCTCATCTCCAAGATCTTCGTTTAGAAACCTATCAATATCATCCATGGCAATATTTTTTATATTGTAATATAGCTTTAAGGTTTTGGTAAAAAATGAAGCTTGGAATAATTGGCTGTGGGGCAATAGGCAGCGACGTCTCCAAAGCAGCCGAAGATATGGACGAGATTGAGAAAATATACCTTTTTGATATTGATAAGAAAGCAGAGCAGAATCTCTGCAAGACCATCAAGAAGGCAGAAATAAAACCTGTAGAAGATTTTTTAGAAAAGGTTGATGTTGTATTTGAAGCTGCATCACAACAAGCAGTAAGGGAATACGCGGAATGTGCCCTCAAAGCAGGTAAAGATATAATTATTATGAGTGCTGGAAGTCTATTTGATGATAGATTCAGAACGAAACTCGAAAGAATCGCTAGGGAGAAACAGTGCAAAATCTATCTTCCTTCTGGTGCAGTATGCGGAATAGACGGCATATTGTCAGCCAGCGTTGACATTATAGATGAAGTAACTCTTGTAACCACAAAACCTCCAAGATCTTTGGGCAAAAGTTTTGATAGAAGGACTGTAGTTTTTGAAGGGAGTGCTAGAAATGCAGTGAAAAAGTTTCCAAGAAATATCAATGTGGCTGCAAATCTCTCCATTGCAGGTGTAGGATTGGATAAAACAAAGGTAGAGATAGTCGCAGACCCAGTAGCCACCAGGATAAGCCATAAAATATTGGCTCATGGGAAATTTGGCAGGCTGCGTGCAGAAGTAGAAAATATGCCAAATCCAAACAATCCCGGATCAAGTTATATGGCATCTCTTTCTGCAATTGCCACACTTAAGAGGATTGTTAGTCCAATTCAAATAGGCGCATAATAAACATTCAATGTCAACACAGTAAAGGTGTAAAGATAAAACATAGGTTTAAATAACAAAATTTGTGAAAAAGAGATTTTGAATGGTATCCAAAGCTAAATAACTCTCTTTTAATTACTTCTCGTCGAGTGGATTATGAAATTTGAAATTAAAGATAGAGATGCTGCAGGCAGAATCTGCAGATTTACTACAAAACATGGAACAGTCACAACTCCTACACTTTTACCAGTAATCAATCCAAATAAGATGATCATAACTCCAAAGGAAATGAAAAGACTCTTTGGAACAGAGATGGTAATCACCAACTCGTACATAATAAAAAAAGACAAGAAATTAAGGGAAAAAGCAATCGAAAAAGGAGTTCACAATCTTATAGATTTTGACGGTTCAATCATGACAGATTCTGGGACCTTTCAATCCTATGTATATGGAAATATAAAAATTGATCCGTTGGAAATCGTGGAATTTCAAAGAGACATAGGAAGCGACGTTGGAACAATCCTGGATATTTTTGGAACACCAGGCCAGACCGAAACAAAAGCAAAAGAAGGAGTACAAGAAACGGTAAAACGGGCAAAGCAAAGTATGAAGGTAAAAGGAGATATGATTCTTGCATGTACTGTCCAAGGTTCCATTTACCCAAATCTCAGAAAAAAATGCGCAGAAAAATTAAGTAAAATTAATGCCGATTTTTTCCCAATTGGCGGTGTAGTACCACTGATGGAAAGCCAGAGATATTTAGATTTGGTCAGATGCATTCTCGCATCTAAGAGAGGATTAAATCCCAGCAAACCCGTACATTTATTTGGTGCAGGCCACCCTTTGATATTCCCTTTAGCTGTAGCTCTTGGTTGTGATTTTTTTGACTCATCTGCATACGTAAAATATGCAAATGATGGGAGAATGATTTTCCCAGAAGGAACAAAAAAGTTGGAGGATCTAGATGAGCTTCCTTGCTACTGTCCAATCTGTACAAAATTTACTGCATCTGAACTAAAAAAAATGAAAAAATCTGAAAGAATTTTACATATTGCAAAACATAACCTCTATGTTAGTTTTGCCGAATTAAAAAAGATTAGAAATGCAATATCTGAAGGGAATCTCTGGGAACTAGTAGAAAGAAGAGCACGCTCTAACCCATATCTACTTGAAGCAATGAAGGAACTGAGAAAAACAGAGAATAAAACCTGGCTGGAACAATCTGAACCAATCAGCAAAAATAAAGCATTATTCTACACAGGAAGCCAAACTATTCACCGACCAATTATACATAGGTACCACAAAAGATTGGTCGATAGATACACATTCTTATCTAACAGCGCCGTTATTTTCCCAGATGGGGAGAAACCATATTCAAAATATTATTCTGAAGAGATAAGAAAAATACTTGCGAAAAGAAGTGACGTAGAAATTGTGATAAACTCTCATTTAGGACCTGTGCCAATTACACTTGACGAAATGTATCCATTTGCACAATCTATTTTTCCTGAAGTTACAGATAAAGAAACAGAAGAAAGCGCGGAGAAAATATTTAACGAATTTATGAGTGGTAAAAAGGCAATTTTTTGGAAAGGGGCAAAAACCTTACAAAACTTGTCTAAATCACAGGAGAAAATCACAAAAGACAGGGATCTTGAAAGAATCTCTGCTGTTGCAGACATGCAATTTGGAAAAAATGCATCAAAGGCATTGTTTGACGGGAAAATAAGGATTGTTAAATCAAAAAAGACGGGAAAGATGCGAAATATATATTGCGATGAGAAACATGTATTATCTATGCGTGCTGGAGATGGGCTGTTTACTCTAAAGATAAGCGGTGCAAAAATGCTTCATAATTTTTTCAAATATCCGAAGCTCAGAGTTGCAGTACAAGATGATGCCGCTCCTTTTGTTAAGGATGGTAAAAGTGTCTTTGCCAAGTTTGTCCTAAATTGTGATGAAGAATTGAGACCTTTTGATGAATGCATAATCGTAGATAAGGACGATGACCTGCTCGCAACAGGGCGATGTCTACTTAACAAACTTGAAATGTTATCTTTTAACTTTGGAATGGCTGCCAAGACAAGGGAACACATCGATTGAACAAAACCTATTTTTTTAAATTTAATCTTGCAGAAATTTTCTAAGAAAAATCAAATGAAAGAAACAAATTTTGTGGGAAAAAAGAAGGAAGGCTGGCCTAAAAAAGGATGGGATGGGATGCACAAACTACCAGCTCAATTCCTTCCATCCCAAGGAATTACACATCACTTTAAGTACCTTTTTCGCAGATGAATATGTAAATAGATATGCAGTTGAAATGATAGCATTGCTCTCCTTATGTATATGCATTAAAAATCAAGTACACCAATAGATAGATTCTCTAGGATAAAATACGTCAAAACACGTACTTTAAATGAACAATTATAAAAGCAATAAATCACTTTCGGAAAAAAATACCATAGGAGGCACATCAAAATGTCAAGTAATGAAAGATCATCAACAGTATCAGGTTTTTATAAGATGTCTGTCAAAGAAAGAATAGATTTTGTAAAAAAATTTTCGGATTTGACTGAAAAAGAAGCGAATATATTTTCTTCGTCACTAGACATAGAAATCGCAGATAGAATGATAGAAAATGTTATCGGAACTTTTGAACTGCCAGTTGGGGTGGCAGTAAACTTTCTCATTAATGAAAAAGATTATCTCATTCCAATGGCAACTGAAGAATCCAGTGTTGTTGCCGCCGCCAGTAATGCAGCTAAAATCGCTAGAATTAAAGGTGGATTTAAAACGGAATGCTCTGATCCATTAATGATTGGTCAGATTCAGGTGTTAAATCTAAAGGACGCCGCCGGTGCAGCCAAGGAAATAATGAACCATAAAGAAGAAATTCTAAAAATTGCAAATGCCCAGGATAAAATACTTGTTGATTTAGGTGGTGGCGCAAAGGATGTAGAGGTGAGAATACTTGACAGCCCTCTTGGCAAAATGATTGTAACACATCTAATAGTTGACGTGCGCGATGCCATGGGCGCCAATGCAGTTAACACTATGGTCGAAGCGTTAGCTCCGGTCATTGAAGACATAACCAGTGGAAAAGTAAGGCTCAAAATCCTTTCAAATCTTGCAGATAAACGAATTGTCAAAGCAAAAGCTGTTTTTGACAAAGAGAAAATGGGCGGAGAAAAAATCGTTGATGCATTTCTTGAATCATATACACTGGCATCAATAGATCCATACAGAGCAGCAACACATAACAAAGGAATTATGAACGGCATTGACTCATTAATTATTGCAACAGGAAATGATTTCCGTGCAATTGAGGCAGGTGCTCATGCATATGCAGCAAGAAATGGCCAATACACATCTCTTACAACATATAGTGAAGATGAAAATGGAGATTTGGTAGGGGAAATAGAATTACCCCTTGCAATAGGCATCGTCGGTGGCGCAGGAAACATTCACCCTAAGGCAAAAGTTTGTAAAAAAGTACTAGGGATCAAAACCGCACAAGAACTCTCAGAGGTAGCTGCAAGTCTTGGTCTTGCACAAAATTTTGCAGCAGTATTTGCACTTTCAACAGTAGGAATACAAAAGGGACACATGTCTCTGCATGCAAAAAATATTGCTGTAATGGCTGGTGCTAAGGACCATGAGATAGATAAAGTTGCAGAACAATTGATTAAGGAAGGAAAAATAAAACTTGATCGCGCAAAAGAGATTCTTGCAGAGATTAGATAATATGCTCAGCGATATCTTCTGGTTCCCGTTCACAATAATAACATTTAATGCGAGGCGGATCCTTGCTTATTACCGTAAACCTACTTTCTACTGGCTCGTTGTGATTCGACACACATGTAGGATTTGAACAACGAGCTATGCCAACTATTTCATCCGGAAGTTCAACCTTGTGTTTTTCAGCAACTTCATAATTCCTGATAATATTGATTGTCGCTTTTGGAGCAATCAATGCAATTTTATCAACCTCATGGGGATCAATCTCTCTGTTCTCCACTTTTACAATATCCTTTTTCCCTAATCGACTCTTTACGTTCATCGCAACACTCACAGTAAAAGAGTGGGTTTTTGGAATACCAAGAATACGTAAAACCTTAACAGCATTACCAGCAGCAATGTGATCGATAACTGTTCCACTTTTAATCAGTGGTATTTTTAGTTCCTTCATAGCTTCCTCCCAGTAACCAAAGAAAGTAAAGCCATTCTTACAGGTACACCATTAAACGCCTGCTTGAAATATAATGCATGGGGCGTTCTATCAACCTCTGGATTGATTTCAGTAACGCGAGGTAATGGATGCATCACAATGAGTTTCTCACTTGCATTTTTCAAAAGATCGTTATCAATTTTGTATGTGCCAACTACGCGATTGTATTCCTCAGCATCAGGAAATCGCTCTTTTTGAATTCGTGTTACATACAAAGCATCAGCATCCTTGATTGCTTTCTCAAGATTGGACGTTGAACTGGGTTCTACTCCTAACTCCCTGCATTCATTAACTACCTCTTTAGGCATTTTCAAAGTTTCTGGAGAAACAAAGGTCAGTTCTGCACCATAAAGAGAAAGAGCGTAAGCAAGGGAATGAACAGTACGGCCATATTTCAAATCACCAAGCAGGACAACTTTTTGTTTTTCGATTTTCTTTTTTTCCGTAAGGATTGTAAACAAATCAAGAAGGCACTGAGTTGGATGTCTACCAGCACCATCTCCAGCATTTAAAACAGGCACATCAGAAAATTCAGCCGCCAGCCTTGCTGCCCCCTCCTGAGGATGCCGAATTACTATTACATCACTATACGCATCGGCCATTCGTATGGTGTCAGCAAGGCTTTCACCCTTTTTCTGTGAGGTAGCAGTTGGATCTGCGAAACCGATAACACTGCCACCAAGTCGGTTCATGGCACTTTCAAAACTAAGTCTAGTTCGAGTGCTTGGCTCAAAAAAAAGCGAAGATAACACTTTTCCTTTTAATGTTTCTATACATCTTTCACCTTTAGCATAGGAAATCATCTTTTTAGCATAATTAAGAATGTAATTTATTTCCCTTTTTGAAAAATCCTTTATTGAAATTATGTCTCTTCCCCTAAAGTCCATTCAAATCAAAAAAGGAAGATGCAACAACAACTTAATAAACTTTTTAATCCACATAAGATAAGACAAAATATGAAAAATATATTAATATAATAGCAATCACATACTATTACGGTAGCACTGCAATTAATGCAACTGTCACAATGCACAAAAATATATATGTGCAACGAGTTTAACAAAATAGTACAGAGAAAATTTGATGGCAGGATATATCATGCAAAAAGGCAAAAAATCCAAAAAGGAAACCATTGAAAAATTGCGCATGATTTTAGACAATCCCAGTACCAAAGATCTATCCATCGAAGATGAAACATGCCTAAATACATTGCAAGAAAGATTAGCAGGTCATCCCAAAGAAAGTTCTGTTTACGCACATGAAGGTTTCATAGAGAAAGGCGATCCTCTTAAAGCAAATGTTGCAATCCACAGACGAGAGGAAAGTAGTTTTGCCACTCTAGAACCAAAACACATAGAACCTGACAAATCGAAAGCAGAGGATCAAAAAGAGAATTTATTCGAAGATGAGGAGTTGTATGAAGTAGAAAAAGTCGAAGCGGATATACCTGAATTTGTCGAAGTTAAACCTAAGGACGCTGTAAAAACAGAAGAAGCACTGGTGGACCGGGAAGGCAAAGAAATTCATGAAATAGATGATGAACTTCCTGAGTGGGAACCAGTAGAGCCTGAAGAAGTTGAAGTAGAAGAAGAGACTAAAGAGAAAAAGCCCGAAACTTTAGAGAAAATTCCAGAGTGGGAACCCATATCGGTCGAAGAGATGGGAGAGAAACTGCCGATTACCAAAAAGCCTGAAAAGGAAAGGGAGATACCTCAGAAACCGGCAATAAAACATGATAAAAAAATAGATGTTTTTGGAGATATAGAAAGCATAGATGAAAATACAGCCCTTTTGCTACATAACAATGGTTTCACATCCATCGATGAGTTGAGCGAAGCATCTTTAAAGGATTTGACCAGAATCAAAGGTATAAAGAGAAGATCTGCTAAAAAAATAAAAAGAGATGCCAAGAAAAAAGTGGCTGAAACCATAATATCTAAGCACGAACCTTTGGGAGGGGAGAAAGAGACTGATAAAAAGCCAACAGAAGTTGCCCATCCTGAAAAAGATCATCCTATTGTTGAAACAGAAGCAGTAACAGATGCTGAACCTACTGAGGCACTGCAAGGAGGGGAAAAAGGTTATAGACATAGAGGTTACACACTATACAGAAAAGAGATTAAACTTGGATCCGATAAAAAGCGAACTATCAATTTTTTTAGTAAAGAGAAACCCGATGACGGAAAACCAGTACAATTGCCTGATGGTTACGAAGTAAAGGTAAATAGAAAAACTGGGGTCCCTTATATAAAAAGAAAAAAGTAAGATAATTTTTTCAGTCTCAAGACTTATAAATCATTTTACGCATTAGCAGTATCAGTGTTCACAATGCATTGGAACGGGCCTTTAAAAAAAATTGATGATTTTAGATATGAAATTCCCTCCAGTTACAAAGGAGAAAAAAACAACCTAAGAATGCAAACATCTGCTGTAATCTATGCAGATGAAAAGATGATTTCTTCTATTAGAAATGATAATGCTCCAGAGCAAACTGCAAATATGGCAATGCTTCCTGGAATAGTTGGTAAGGCCATGGCTATGCCAGATATTCATTGGGGCTATGGTTTTCCTATTGGAGGTGTTGCTGCAACAGATGCTGAAAATGGCGTTATCTCTCCTGGTGGCGTAGGGTTTGATATCAACTGCGGCATCAGATTAGTAAGAACCAACTTACATTTTGATGATTTGGATGAGGGAAAGATACATAGTCTTGTCGACGAGATGTTTAAAAATGTACCTTCAGGTCTTGGTTCCAAAGCAAAAATCCGCCTCAGCGTAAAGGAGCTTGAAGATGTTTTGAAACTTGGCGCCCGCTGGGGTGTTGAAAACAACTATGGATGGGATGAGGACCTTGAATTTTTGGAAGAAAACGGATGTCTTGAATACGCTGATTTATCGGTGATCTCACAAAGAGCAAAGCAACGTGGTGCATCACAACTAGGCTCCCTTGGGGCTGGAAATCATTTTCTTGAAATACAAAAAGTGGAAGAAATCTTTGATTCCAACATTGCAAAAATATATGGCATAAAAAACAAAGGTCAAATTGTTGTCATGATTCATACTGGATCTAGAGGATTTGGACATCAAGTCTGTACGGATCACTTAAGGGTTTTAGAACAAGCCGTTAAGAAATACAACATTTGGCTTCCAGATAAACAGTTGGCGTGTGCTCCTGTAAATTCTCGTGAGGGGAAAAATTACTTTAAGGCCATGGCATGTGCAGCCAACTTTGCCTGGTGTAACAGACAGATGATCGTTCATTGGATACGTGAATCATTTGAAAGAATTATGAATGTAAGTGCTGAGGATCTTGGAATGCACATCGTCTATGATGTTTGTCATAACATTGCAAAACTTGAGGAACATGAAGTTAATGGCAAGAGAAGGAAGGTGTATGTCCATAGGAAGGGTGCCACACGTTCTTTTGGTCCCGGCCGAAAGGAAGTTCCATTAAAATATCGTGATGTTGGACAACCTGTTTTGATACCGGGAGATATGGGCACAGAAAGCTATCTCCTTCATGGAACAGATAAAGCTGAAGAAACATTTGGATCCACATGCCATGGCGCAGGGCGTGTTTTATCAAGAACCCGAGCCCGCAAGAAATGGCGTGGTGAAGATATCGTAAGGCAACTCAAAAATAGAGGCATTTACATTCATCCAGCGAGTTTCAAGGTCGCTGCTGAGGAGGCCCCTGGCTCATATAAAGATATTAGAAACGTGGTTGATGTTGTACATGGCGCAGGAATATCCCGAAAGGTAGTAAAATTTGTTCCTCTTGGAGTGGTAAAAGGATAGGTTTCTCACCAATTATTTTAAATGCTAGAATATGTATTATGGATGAAATGATGGTGATGCCACGTGCAAAATAATGATGTTGAAATTGTAGATTTTGAGGATATGGACCTTCAAGGCGCAACTGTTATAGCAGGTTTTCCATCGATAGGGCTAGTTAGCACTATTGCTGCTAATTATCTAATCGATGCTTTGAATCTTAGGCAGATAGGTGCTTTAGACTCTTCACATTTTCCTGCTCTATCTGTTGTTCACACAGGAGAACCGCTTTCCCCTGTTCGCATCTATGCAGGAGCGCAAAGTAATGGAGAAAAAATTGTTGTTTTTGTCTCTGAGTTCAAACCAAAGCCCAATCTCATAAATTCTATTTCAAATGCAATTATGAAATGGGCCACAGAAAAAAAATGCAAGATGCTTATTTCCCCGGAAGGAATGGTCGTTGAGGGAAAGGATGCAGACAGTGAAGAAACGGCTGGTGCATACGCTATAGGGTCGACTGGAGACGTGAGAAACATGCTGGCAATGAAAAATATCACACAGTTCAAAAATGGAATAATAGCAGGTGTTTCTGGAGTTCTTCTTAATAAAGGTAAACAATCAGATTTCGACGTAATTTCAATTTTAACCCAAGCACATCCAAATTATCCTGATGCAAAGGCTGCAGCTGCTGCTATAAACGTGATAGCACTCATAATAGATCTTGAGATAAACGTGGCACCTCTATACGAAGAATCAGAACGGATTGAAAAACAACTACAGAAATTCCATAAACAAGCAAAGCCAATGGTATCCCAGGGTCGTGCACCTCAGCCAGAGATGTACGGATAATCATAGTTGTAGATATTGCCCAAATGTAGCAATAAACTACACCTCTTTCTTTTTCTATAACCAACTTTAAAATATACTGTAACAATTGCTTTTAGAATTATGAAAGAAGTACCAAAAAGTCATCCACGCTACTTCTCACTAAAAACTAGAGAGAAAATTTCAAATGCAATGAGACAAGGCATTACTCATGAAACAGGCTTGATTGCACATGGTCGAGGGGAGGCTTTTGATTATTTAATCGGCGAAAAAACAATGCCTTATGCAGATGATGCAGAAAGAACCGCTGCTGCTGCTTTGCTTATTGCCAAAAATCCTGTACTCTCAATCAATGGAAATGTTGTTGCCCTAAGTCCCAGAGAATGCGTTAGTCTCGCAAAAGCAATTCCAGCAAAATTGGAGGTTAATCTTTTCCATAGAACCAAAGAGCGCATAGATAAAATCGCAATGGAATTGAAAAAAAATGGTGCAAAAGAAATTTATGGAAAAAAAGCTGATGCAAATATTCCTGGACTAAATCACGACAGAGGTTTATGCGACAGCGATGGGATTTTTTCTGCAGATGTTGTGCTTGTGCCACTTGAAGATGGAGACAGATGTCAGGCATTAAAGAGAATGAATAAAACAGTTATTGCCATCGATCTAAACCCTCTTTCTAGGACTGCAAGAACTGCAAACATAACAATTGTTGATAACGTAATCAGAGCGATCCCAAATATAGAAAAATGGGTAAGAACTCTGAAAAATATGGATAAAGCAAATCTTGAAAAGAGAGTAGAATCTTGGAATAACAAAGAAATGTTACAGGATACACTATCCTTTGTTTCAAAAAGACTAAATTCAATGTTTTAATTACAGGTGAAATATGGAAATATATAGAAGCCATTATTCATTAGAAGTCACAGAAGAAAATTATGGTAAAACTATAACCGTTGCTGGTTGGGTCGAAGACATTCGTAATATTGGTTCTATTGCATTTATCATCCTTAGAGATAGAAAGGGAACCCTCCAGATAACCGCCCTTAAAAAGAAGGCGCCCGAGATTTTTGAAAAATTAGTTACAATATCTCGTGAGTCAGTCATATCTGTTAAAGGTTTATGTAATAAGAGTGACAAGGCTAGAAACGGTTATGAAATCATACCTCAGGAATTTGAAGTTTTGTCAGTTGCCGAAACTCCTTTACCGCTTGGTGTTGTAGATAAGGTTGAATCAGAGCTTGATACTAGGTTAGATAATCGTTTTATTGACCTTAGGAAACAGGAGATTCAGGCAATTTTTAAAATAAGAACAGCCATTATTGCATCTGTTCATGATTACTTGAGATCTGAGAGTTTTATTGAAGTTCACACTCCAAATATCATCTCTAGTTCTTCAGAGGGTGGTACAGATGTCTTTAAGTTGAAGTATTTCGAAAAAGAAGCTTTTCTTGCCCAGTCCCCACAGTTGTATAAACAGATGTTGATGGCAACTGGACTTGATAGAGTGTATGAAATTGCATGGTATTTTAGAGCCGAGGAGCACAATACAAGGAAGCATCTTAATGAATCGACTGCCGTTGATGTTGAAATGGCTTTTATAAAAAATGAAGAGAATGTTATGAAGATTCTTGAAAATCTTGTATACAAAATGTGGAAAAAGGCAAGTGAATGTAAAGAAGAGTTTGGTGTTTTAGATAAGGAAATTACCTTGCCAAGTTTACCATTTAAACGTGTCCCCTATGATGAGGTAATCAGAAAATTGAACGGAAAAGGCAGCAAAATAACATGGGGAGAAGATCTTGGAAGTGAAGATGAAAAGCTTCTTGGCAAAATAATGAAGGACGAAGGCCATGATTTTTATTTCATCACCAAGTATCCAATAGAAGCAAAGCCATTTTACACAATGCCAGAGGGAAAGAAGTACTCACGTAGTTTTGACTTAGAATGTAAAGGCGTTGAGCTTGCTTCAGGCAGTCAGCGTATTCACAACATAGAGCTACTAAGAGGGAGGATAAAGGCTTGCAATCTTGATCCAAAAGACTTTGAATCTTATCTTAAAGGATTTCGCTATGGCATACCGCCACATGGTGGTTTTGGATTTGGCATCGAACGGTTTTTGATGGAATTGCTTGATATTAAAAACATCAGAGAGTGCATCCTTTTCCCAAGAGACAGAACCCGGTTGACACCTTAATATCCTTGGAAATACTTCAATGTGTAAAGCCTAGTAATGCAATGTTATTGGCATAGTTAATGTATTAAATCAGCGTAATATTCGACAAATAACGATATTTTATAAGACAAATTTAATAAATATGGTCATCTTATCTCCGATTTCCACAATACTTTAAAGCCCTCTGTATGGCAGGAGGTGTCAAAGCACGTTACAGATTGTATAGTCCACAGGGAGTAGAAGCTCTTTACAATCTATATATGGCAGCAGATCCTCTTGTACAGAAGTGGATGGATAGTCTCAATTTTTTTGTTCTTCATGGAAGTGGAGAAGCATATATAGATGGAAAGTGGGTTGTTAGCGATGTTTCTGCAGATTTCTATCATGCTCCTCCAAACAATATTCCGATTCCTCATTTTGGTGAGAACCCGGTAGATCTTTGGATAAAACCTGCTAAAGGCATCTGGCAACCAGAGGGAATTCCAATAGGATTTAAATTTCTAGCAAGCTTACCTTTTTTGATGTTTCGAGGAACAGGACGAGCCATCAATAAAAATATACTGGAGAACTACGAAGAAGGAAAGAAAATTCTCGAAACAATTGATTTAGATGAATACGACAAAAAAGTACGTAAAACATACAAACCTCACTGGCACGATTCTGCAAGAAAGGCAAGTAAAGTACTTGATAGCATGAAGTAGACATTGACTTACCAATAAAAAATAGCCACATAACGCAAAATATTTTAAAGAGAATGAGACATTAGCATCGGTGAGATGGAGCTATACTATTCAATTCTATAGAAAGGTGGATTTATGAGGAAAATAGGTGTTTTGACAGGAGGCGGAGATTGCCCAGGTTTGAATGCTGTGATAAGAGCAGTTGTAAGAGCTTCAATACAGTATGACTGGGAGATTATTGGCATAAAAAACGGGTGGAAAGGACTGATAGATGGAGAAATAGTATTACTTACAGATTACGCCGTTTCCGGCATCCTTCCAAAGGGCGGAACCATTATCGGAACTTCACGTACTAATCCGTTTAAAAAACCAGAAGATGTGCAGAAAGTCGAAGAGAATATTAGAAGATTCGGAATCGATGCTCTTGTTGCAATAGGCGGAGATGACACATTAGGAGTTGCATTAAAACTACATCAAAGAGGAATGCCCATAGTTGGCGTTCCAAAAACAATAGATAACGATCTTTCAGGCACTGATTACACATTTGGATTTGATACTGCGATTTCTATTGTAACGGAGGCAATAGATAGATTGCATACAACTGCCGAGTCACATCACAGAGTAATTGTTGTGGAGGTAATGGGGAGACATGCTGGTTGGATTGCTACAGTTGCAGGTATCGCTGGCGGAGCCGATGAAATATTGATTCCTGAAATAGCTTTTGATATTGAAGAAGTGTGCAAAAATCTTAGGTCGCGGCATGAAAGAGGGAAAAAATTCAGTATAGTTGTAGCGGCAGAAGGAGCAAAACCAAAGGGAGGAGGAACGGTAGTGACGCAATCCGATGAAAAAGATGAATTTGGCCATGTAAGACTTGGTGGAATCGGGCATTATTTAGCAAGAGAAATTGAAAAAAGAATGAATGTAGAAACAAGAGTCACTATTTTAGGACATGTACAACGAGGGGGTACGCCTACTGCTCATGACCGTGTACTTGCAACAAGGTTTGGTGTTGCAGCTGTTCAACTAGTAAAAAATGGCGATTTTGGGAAAATGGTGGCCTTACAAGGCGATAGAATCGTACCGGTCACACTTGAAGAAGCAGTCTCCAAATCCAAGACGGTTAATATGGAGTTATACAATATTGCAAAAATCTTCTTTGGAAAAGAAAAGGTTAACAACTTCAATGACCATACTGATGAGCAAAAGTATTCTCAAGTGTATTCAACATATGATGAAAAAACATAATCTTTTGTCTCCATTGCATTGTCATAAATTAAATGTCATTAGTATAATCACACATTGGGCCACTCAAATCGCCACCTCTGGACAATTAGAATATATTTAGACTCTTACATCTCGCTATAAAGGAACACATCTACACTGTAAGAAATAGCGTGCTTGTTCTTCACTTTTCAAGATTTCCAATTATTTCCTTTCCAAAGTCTGTGAGCTTGTACAGTTTTATATCTTTGCCACCGGTAGTCTCTTCCACAATGTTAAGGCTGATGAGAGATTCCTCCTCTCGATATCTTGATTGCATCCCTCGTATAGCACCTATTACATTGGTAGGCGTAGTTTTAACACTATATGCTATCTCAGACGTATAACTACCACTGGGGCTTATCTCAAAAAGGTATTCCGCAATTTTTTTTCTAACGCTACTTCTTCTAAGAGCCCGAACTATAAGAGGTCTCTTATCATCTTTGGAAAAAATAATATCACTACTCTTTTGCATCCCATCCTCTCATTTTCCAAAAGGCAATCCCCTTTCACATTTATAAGTTAATCGATTTGTTTTCAATCTTTTTCCTGTAAAATTGAGGCATTAGAATAATAGGAAAGTTTAATGTAGCTTGTTATATTACCCCAGATAGAAAAAGTAGCTTTGTACTGGAGCGGACAGATATTTAGAGGCGAAAAAAAATGTCCATAAAAAAAGAATTATTAGATGAACTAACGGAAAGGCAATTGAAAGAACTTGCAAAGAGCAAGGGCGTTGAATTCACCATGAGTAACACACAAAAAAAATACTATGCCGAATGGAATGAAAGAGACAAAATAGTAGACATGATGAACGATAAGGAAGATATTACTGTTAAGGAAATAGAAAGATATCTAAAAAAGCCATAGTGTAAAATTAAAGCATCATCTATTTTTTGTTACCGAAATTTGTTTGCAGTACTTTTGTACAGGGCATCGACTACAAAATGGTGAAACTGGTACACATATGATCTTGCCAAATTTTACAAACAGATGATTGAAATCATTCCAGTATTTTTCTGGAAGAATTTTCTTTAGTTCTTTTTCTGTCTGCTCAGGAGTTCTTGTGTTGATCCAACCCAATCGATTTGGGATTCGATGGCAATGAGTATCTACCGGCAAAAACCCTTGTTTTTTATGACCGTATACCATCACAATGTTTGCAGTTTTTCTTCCAACTCCTTTTAATTTTAATAACTCTTCAAAATCCTCCGGGACTTGCCCGCCATAGTTTTCTATGAGTGTTTTTGATATTTCCTTTATCCGTTTCGCCTTTGTTTTATAAAATCCAACAGGATAAATCAAAGATTGTATCTGCTTTTCTAGGAGTTGCATAAGTTTTTCTGGAGTGTTGTACTTTTTTAATAGCCTGATTGATGCTTGCTCTGTGACTTCGTCCTTTGTTCTAAGGCTTAGAATGCAGGAAATCAAAGTGGTAAATGGAGTATGAACAATTTCCCCCCATTTTTCACGAGCAACAACAGGAGTCATATGATTATGGAGCTCCTCTTTTAGGAGCCTGAATATCTCATCGATGTGTTCTATTTTTTGCATTATCAAAAATCCATGTTGGCTGAATCTCTTTCGAGATTACATTTCCAATTTAAAAACTTAAGCCATCTATGAATAATAGAATGAAAAAATTTTGATTTTTTACGTGGTTCTCCGTTTCAACAATATGAAAATAAAAATGATTACTGCAATTGCAATAATCACCGCAATTAAGATTAAAACACCTACAAAATCATTTTCCTCTTTTTTAAGACTCCCATCATCTGATAGTGTTATGGCAAAAGAAATGGTTTCTCCTTCTAAACTCGCATCAGAAGTTGATTTTGGTGTGAACTTGAGCGTTATGGTCTCGTTTTTGAAGTTTTTTACCGGCGTTATATTGAGTCTGATTTTTTTTGTTTCACCAATACTAATATCCATGGTGTTATTATCAAGTGAAATGTTCCATTTATCCGGTTGGTTTTTAACAGATATACTAACAGTTGTTTCGCCATTACCCAAGTTTGTAACTTCTATGGGGATGATTGTTGATTTGGTTGGCGGTATTTTCCTTGTGAAATTTGTCAAGTTAACATCTATTGATGGTGCATAGGCAGTCATTATTTCAACATCTATTTTGTTTTCAGAACTTTCTATGCCCCATTTATCGTCAGGTATAAATGTAGCTTTGAGTGTAATATTACTTTTTTGAAATGCTATGGCATCTTTATCAATGGATATATTTAATTTTGTATTTGCCTCCACGAATGTATCGCTGATTTCTTCCATTTTGACTGTATCGTTCTTTATTTTTGCAGTGCACCAATCTGGATAATTCTCAACTGCAAGACTGATAGTTGCAGTGGGCTCCTCTTTTCCATCCCTGAAAAGAATCCATTTACCCACTCTATTACTTAAAAAGAAATTTGCTAGATATTGTATGTTTACCTTAAATTTAACAGTAATACCAACTTCTACAGATTCTAACGGTAAAAGAGCATCATCCAGTCCTGAAGAATCATCAACAATTATTTGTGTTGTAGAGTTAAACTGGAAGAGCCTAAAGGATTGATTCTCTGCTTCTGTTAAATTTAGTGATGCAGACTGTGGGAGCATAGAAATCGTTATGAGTAAAATGATGAATATTGCTACGTTTGGGATTTTTTTATTCATATGCATCCAACTTAAACATATAATTATGTTGAATTAGTATATGAAGTTTATTATTTAATATCGAAGGTAAACATTTTTGAAAATCCCCTTTGGAGATCTAAAGGTTTTATGTTGAAAGATGGATAAAACGATATCTAAAAGGTAAAAATTCAATTCCCATCCTTGGCACATTATTATGCAAAAATATAAATATCATAAAACATATAAAATATATACGGTATGTGATCAAAGAGACAGAAGATATTTGATATCTATCTTTCTCGCTGAGTTAATAGCATCGGGGATATTTGGTATCTACCGCATGCTCTTTCACATGCCCATTATTTCGTCTTTTTTTAATTGACTTGCAGAATTTGGTTTCTACGTCTGTACTAATACTACCTTTCCCTCCAATCATGAAAACTTGTTAGATTATACACTGAAAAGATCTTTTTATCAGGCGACCCAGACGTAATAAAAAAGCTGAAGATGAACTAAATCAATCCAGAGAACTAATTGAAGAAAGCAACAAGGACCTTGAACGAAGGGGGCACGAGAAGACTGCTGATGTGGAAAAACTCCTGGATAGCTAAATGAGACAGCAATGTTTTTTTACAATTTCCTCATCTTCTAAAAACCTAAAACATGATAATGCAAATGTGATAAATGGTAGTAAAGGTAATTAATGAGTTATAAGATTTATAAGATATAATGAGAGGTGACATAAGGAAATGAAAAAGATTAGGATGGTAGATGACGAGGAGGATCAGATTTTTGGTATAAAAATGGCTTTAGAAGAATCATATGGTAATGAATATGAACTAATACCTGCCAAAAGTGGTATGAAGTGTATCGAATTGCTAAAAAACAACGAGATACCTGACCTCATCTTGCTGGATATTATGATGCCAGAAATGAGTGGATGGGAGCTTTTTGATAAGTTGAAAGATAATCCCTCCTGGGGAAAAATTCCTATAGTTTTCCTTACAGCTAGAACAGATAGAATCGCTGAAAACGCTGGACAATTTCTAGGTGACGATTACATCGAAAAACCTGTTAAAGCAGAAGAATTAAGAAACATAATAGAGAAAACATTGAAAGAAAAGGAACATTTCTAAGAAAAATACTTTTGAATATACAACTACATACCCATCTGCGAAAAAGACTTTTAAAATGTGTTTTGGTTTGTTTTTAGAAAAAAGAGATGCACTATGAAAATTTCAAGTTCATTGGAAAATAAGCTAAATGCTGCATTTGTACTTGGACTCACCTTGTTCATAATAATATTCTGGCTTCTCGTTATACCCTCAGCATAAATACATATAGACCGTTTATCAAAGAAAACATTACATTCAAGAACCTATTACCGCCAATAAGCCTTGAATAGTGCCCATTTTCTAGCACATACCCGCTACACCAACACATATATAAACATAGTGCCCATTATGGGCATTATGTCATTTGTTCGTAAGAAATCAAGGAAACTT
>Ga0222683_1000208_pt1 | contig 25083 bp, 20 predicted proteins | sample AntAcemetage1073_FD_179841 | JGI IMG/M metagenome (GOLD analysis project Ga0222683, IMG submission 179841) | Saline water microbial communities from Ace Lake, Antarctica - #1073 | ecosystem: Environmental > Aquatic > Non-marine Saline and Alkaline > Saline | place: Antarctica: Ace Lake... | reverse complement strand
TATCATAATTAATACAGCTCTTGGCTACTTTCTTTTCATGGCGGGGTTTAGTATACACGGCATACCAATTACTATCCTCAATGAATTTTAATTCTCCAAACAACTCACTAATTTCATTATTATCGTGCGACATATTTATTATTTAAATCCGAATTATTTTGAATGAGATGTGTGAAATCATAAATTTCTGTCAATAAATACTTCAAAGAATTTGCAATAAAAAAATGGCATGATTAAATTAATGATCATGCCATTCTTGCGTGACAATACTTGATTCTCTATCTTCTAAAGTTACTTCGATTATCTCTTTTCGGACGTGCTTCATCGACCTTCATGGAACGACCTTTAAGGTCTTTTCCATTCAAGTCACCCATTGCTTTTTCAGCTTCAGCAGGCTCTGACATTTCTACAAATCCAAAACCTTTTCCGTCAATGATAGTAACCTCAACCACTTCGCCAAATTCAGCAAATAATTCTGAAAGTTCGTCTTTTGTGACTGAATAATCAAGATTTCCCACATAGAGTTTTTTACCTTGCATGCTTTCTATTCTCCTATTTTTTCTTGTTCTCATACTTATCATGAAGAATAGACGTAAAAAATCTACTTTCAATCTTAAATATTTTGAACTTCTATAACATAATCAGTACGTTATTTTATTATTGAGACATGAGAAAATCATAAATTAATATCGTCAAGAATACTGATAATAAAAATTCTGTTAAGAATTTACAAATGGCGGAGAGAGTGGGATTCGAACCCACGGTCCGCCAAACGACGGACAACGATTTTCGAGACCGTCCCGTTCAACCGCTCCGGCATCTCTCCACAAAAAAAAATGGCGGAGAGGGCGGGATTCGAACCCGCGGCAGGCTTGTGACCTACACACGCTTTCCAAGCGTGCTCCTTAAGCCAGCTCGGACACCTCTCCGATTTTATTAGTTCTCTTTTTTTGAAAAAATTTTTTTAAAATTGCACCACATTCAAGCGCCATGACACCGCTTTTCAACTCTGGATTATGATTCAATCGTGCATCATAAAGAATATTATACAATGAACCACAGGCACCATTTTTTTCATCATAAGCACCAAAAACTACTCTATCCATACGTGAAAGAACTATTGCTCCAGCACACATTGTACAAGGTTCCAAAGTAACATATAAAGTGCAACCAGAAAGCCACTTGCCAACATTTTTTTGAGCGAGGTCGATTGCACATTTCTCAGCATGTGCCAACCCATCTTTATTGGATTCAGTCAAATTATGAGCACGTGCTATGACCTCTTCATCTTTTATGATTACTGCTCCAACAGGGACCTCATCTTCTTGAAATGCCTTCTCAGCTTCTTCAAGTGCCAATCTCATCCAGTATTCATCACTGTGTGCTTTCATTGAATGTGCTTGTTTATTTTGTGCTTGTATTCATTGTCAATTTTTCCTCATTCATATGAAGTACGAGTCAATCAAATAAAGATATTGACCAATTTAGCACCATGTTTGCAAACTAACAAAAAATTAATTTCGTTAAGGATGTTCGATGTCATCTGCTTTTAACTGGATGGTTGCCTCTTTTGAATTTTGCACGACAACATTACGCACTCTCGTAAGCAATCACATCCTTTTTGCAATAGGTGTTGTGCTTATTGTCGGATACCTCCTTGGAAAACTTGCTGACAAGCTAAAGCTCCCGGTTGTGACCGGTTACATCATTGCTGGTATTCTACTTGGAGAGTCAATCGGCAATGTTATCGAACTGAAAATGGTTCATGCTCTTCGTCCCATTACAGAAATTGCACTTGGCCTTATCGCACTTGCTATAGGCGGTGAATTCTCAAGAGCAAAGCTGAAATCCGTTGGAAAGGAAGTGCTTATACTCACCTTTTTCCAGATCGGGTTGACCTTCGTGCTTGTTTCCGGATCATTAATACTTATCGGGTTTAAATATGAATTCTCTCTACTTCTGGGAGCAATAGCTACTGCAACTGCTCCTGCTGCCACTGTTGCCATTGTGCAATCGCTGCGTGCGCGGGGTAAATTTATTGATTATCTTTATGGACTGGTTGCTCTGGATGATGCCGGATCGGTTGTACTATTTGGTCTGGTATTTGCATTTATAGGAGTTACATTACCGAATATTAGCGGCATTAAGAATAATCCTATGATAATGATATTTACGGCGTTTGGAGAAATTTTTCTCTCGATCATAATCGGTATAGTAGTTGGATATATTCTCCATAAAGCAACGCATAAGAAACAAAATAAAAGCGAGATCATGATCATTGCGCTTGGCATGATCTTTATCGTGATCAGTCTCGCACACCCACTTCATATATCGCCACTTATTACGAATATTGTCATAGGTGCAACCTTAGTAAATCTATCCAATAAAAATCAGCGGATCTCACGAATACTTGAAGGACTAACTCCTCCAATATATGCCTTGTTCTTTGCTATTGCAGGAACTGAGCTTCAGCTTGGTATCTTCACTCAACCCGGGATCCTTATTCTCGGAGTGGTCTTTGTTATTGCCCGCATGATCGGAAAATATTTCGGTGTATACCTTGGAGCACTCTCCTCTCATTCTGATCAAACAACGAAGAAATACCTCGGAATATGCATGTTTCCACAAGCTGGTGTTGCTATCGGACTTGTGCTGATGATCCAAGCATCTCCTATCATATCGAATGCCACATCCGAGATGCAGCACCTGGCGATCAATATGGTTAATATTATAATTTTTTCAGTATTTATAAACGAACTTATCGGACCTGTACTTTCCAGATGGGCGATCATAAAAGGCACAGGCATTAAACCTTAATTTGAGGTAATAAAATGAATCTTTATGAAAAATTATGCAAGGATTGCTGTTCTGCTTCTTTCAAAGCAAAGAAAAAGGATGAGGCGCTTCATGAACTCGTACAACTTCTAAAAAAATGTCCTAAACTTCATGAAATTGAATCATCCAAAATATATTCTGCTCTGATAGAAAGGGAAAAACTTGGCAGCACCGGTCTGGGCGGAGGAATTGCTATTCCTCATGCCAAGATAGATGGACTCGATGATTTCGTACTTGCTCTTGTGATCTCCGTAAAAGGTGTACATTTCGAAGCAATCGATAACAGAAAAGTGCATATCTTTTTTGTACTACTTGGACCATCAAACTCGCCAAGTGAGCATTTGCAAATGCTTTCTGCGATCTCAAGAACACTTCGTGACGAAGATATAAAGAATGAACTTCTTGCAGCCCGATCCGCTGAATCTATTTATGAAACAATTGCTATGAGCAGCGGTGAAGAGGCAAAGAAAGAGCTTCCTCAAGAGAAGAAAAAACTCCTCATGATCGTCTTGTATGAACAGAAATATTTGGAAGATATTATGGAGCTTTTTCTTGAACTCGGCGTGAGGGGCTCGACAGTTATTGACTCTCAGGGCATGGGAGGAATTCTTACAAAAGTACCTCTTTTTGCAGACTTTATAAACTTCCTTGGAGAAAATAAAAATTACAGTAAAACTATCTTTGCGATCATTCGCGAATCAGAGCTTCATACGATCATTCGCGGGGTTGAAGATCTGCTCGGTGATCTTGACAAGCGCGGAGGAGCATCGATCATCGCACTTGACGTACATTTTGTCAAAGGCACAATGGAATATATGTAATATATCAGGAGCATCATGAAAAAAATAACACTTATTATTGCGACATTTATTATAATACAATTACTGCAGGCTGACCCGCCAGCCACCTTTGACCTGCGCAATGTTGGTGGACAAAACTACGTCACAACAGTTAAAAATCAGCAGGGTGGCACATGCTGGACACACGGTGCCATGGCATCAATAGAAGGAAATCTTATGATGACCGGAGTCTGGATTGCAAATGGAGAAGTCGGAGAACCGAATCTTGCAGAATATCACCTGGATTGGTGGAACGGTTTCAATCAGCATAACAATGATGACATTACTCCCCCATCCGGCAGTGGATTGGAAGTGCATCAGGGTGGTGATTACCGTGTAACTGCTGCATACCTTTCCCGCGGGGAAGGCGCAGTACGAGATATAGACGGACAATCATATAATACAGCACCTGCACGATATGAACCAAGCTATCATTATTATTATGTAAATGATATCGAGTGGTATGTTGCAGGAAACGATCTGAATAATATCAATACTATCAAAAATAAAGTTATGGAACATGGCGTGATGGGTACCTGTCTGTGCTATGACTCACAATTCATGAGCGGCTATATACATTATCAACCTCCTACTTCTACTCTTGACCCGAACCATGCTGTTGCAATCGTAGGATGGGATGACAGTAAAGTGACACAAGCTCCATTACCCGGTGCCTGGTTGATTAAAAATAGCTGGGGTGCAGGCTGGGGATTGAGCGGCTATTTCTGGATTTCCTACTATGATAAGCACTGCGGACAGAATCCCGAAATGGGTGCAGTTTCTCTGTACAATGTTGTACTTCAACCCTACAGCAATATTTATTATCATGATTATCACGGCTGGCGGGATACACTTACGCAATATAATAAAGCATTCAACAAATTCATTGCTCAAGATGATGAAATTTTACAGGCGGTTTCATTCTTTACTGCAACGGAAAACGTTGACTACACAGTCAAAATTTTCGATGATTTTCAAGGCGGTTCCCTGCAAAATGAACTCAGCTCTCAGACAGGTAGTATTGAATACACTGGACTCCATACGATAACTTTGGACACTCCTGTAACATTAACCAGTGGAAATGATTTTTATGTGTACCTGCTTGTCTCGGATGGAGGACTTGCATTTGACAGAACCTCCGATATACCTGTGCTCCTTGGTGCTGATTATCGGACAATTGTCGAATCCTCTGCAAATCCTGATGAAAGCTACTATAATAATGGTTTTGGCTGGCTCGATCTTTATGATTACAACTTCTCAAATCCGTCATGGGATGAAACTGCAAATTTCTGTATAAAAGCTCTCACAAAAGAGCGGGGAATCAGCATCAATCCTGAAGAATCTTTCAATTCATCGGGACCTGCAGGCGGTCCATTTACTCCGGCAGAAATGATTTATTATATTATAAATAATGAAGCTTCCACTATTTCTTTTGAAGTATCCCACGATCTCACATGCGACTGGATCACTCTTGCCGGCGATGTGTTTGGTTTTATTGCAGCAGGAGATACTGCCGAAGTGACAGTTCAGGTAAACAGCAATGCAAACATCCTTGCAGAGGGAATTCATACTTCCTCACTCTACTTCACGAACTTAACGAACCATTACGGCGACGCCACTATGGAAGTACAATTAGCAGTAGGTGAACCAACATTACGTTACAGTTGGAATATGGATACAAATCCAAACTGGGATAATGAAGGTCAATGGGCTTATGGACTGCCGACAGGCGGAGGTGGCCAATATGGTGGACCTGATCCCACAGCCGGCTACACTGGAGATAATGTTCTGGGATACAATCTTTATGGAGATTACCCGAATAATCTATCCGAAACAAATCTCACTTCTACAGCGATAGACTGCTCTAATCTCTTTGGTATCACATTGAAATTCTGGCGATGGCTTGGTGTGGAGCAGCCCACCTACGATCATGCCTATGTACGGATAAGTACGGACGGCAGCAATTGGTACACTATCTGGGAAAATTCGGAAACTATAGAAGATTATGCCTGGACTCAAATGGAGCTTGATATTTCTGACTATGCTGACAACCAATCTGAAGTATATCTCCGATGGGTTATGGGTGAAACTGATGGCGGCTGGACATACTGCGGTTGGAATATCGATGACATCGAGATCTTTGCTTATGATGAAATTTCAGAACTGATAGAGTTATACTCTTTTGAAGCTACCTATGATGATTTAACTGATTCTGTGCTTCTGAGCTGGACGACACTGTTTGAGAATGATGTCATTGGCTTCAATCTGTACCGTTCAGAAACAGACGATTTTGCTTCATCTTCAAAAATTAACTTAAGTATAATCCCAGGACATGGTACAACAACAGCTCCTCAAAATTATGAATTCAATGACGAAACTGCGATTGTCACAAACCAGTATTACTACTGGCTGGAAGTCATTGATTACGGAGGTGGTTTGATCGTTTATGGCTCATTCATATATTATCCCAATGTAAGCAACGACGACGAACCGGTCGCACAGTTTGTTTCTTTGCATAATTACCCTAATCCTTTTACAAACAGAACAGAAATATCATATTCACTCACTCGACCTGAAAATATTAAAATCCAGATATACAACCTCAAGGGACAACTGGTCGAAACACTTCTCGATGAAAACAAACCTGCTGGAAATCATACTTTTAATTGGAATGCCAAAGAGATGAGTTCTGGAATTTACTTTATGAAATTATTGACGAAAGAAAGGGCAATTGTTAGAAAGTTAGTTATAATAAAATAAATCTTGACGGAAATAGGAAAGGTTGTTCAAAAGTTAAAATAATACTTAAAAAGTCGGAGGATTACATGAAAAAACAAAATTTACATGCTCAGTTATCTGAGACATGCAAGCAATCTGATATGTTAAAATGGAAAATTCTATATTTACTCTTGGTTACCTTATTATTATCAACTCAGCTTTTCGCAGAGGATTGGATGCAACTTTATCCAGAGATAGATAGATCTGTTTATGATATGGAATTTTCAGAAATCCCTGGTATTTCTGAATATGGTTTGATTTTTGCGATTGCTGATAGCGGTGGAGTATTAGGATATTTTGATAGTCCTGGAACCTTTAGTATATTTAGTGTTGCAACAAATCTGGGAGCGGTTTCTGTTGCGCCTGATAATGCAAACAACCGAATTTTTTGTGCTTTTGGCTGTGGAAGTTATAGTGATGGACTTTATGAATTTGATGTTGCTACACATCAATTTGAACTTATTGAATGGGCTTTTAATCCAAATTTTTTAGAAAAGCTTCCATCAGGATATTACTTTGGTTGGGATAACGGTCTACTCTGTTCCACAGACGGAAATATTTGGACGGATGTAGATTATTTTAATGACAAAGATGTAAGAAATGTAGTGGAAGTCAATGATGGCACTCTTTTTGTTGCTGCAGGAAATGAAATTTATATTGAAAATGATACTACTTTTACCTCTTATGATACAGGTTTGCCAGTAAATGATATTTATGTCCGCCATTACTCAACAGAAGAGGTATTTATTACCTGTGGAGATGGAACTTATTCTGATGGGGTTTACAGAGTAGAATATGCAGGTGGCGAGATTATAGGGCTTACTTTGATAAACTTGTTTCTTTACCCGAATAAGATTTATGAATATGAAAATTGGCTTGTTGTTGGATGCCTAAATTCTGAAGGAATGTGGCTTGTCGAACCCATTGAAATGGGAGAAATGCACCAAATTGGCACAGAACTTAATTTTGAAGATGTCTACTGTTTTGAGACATATCCGATGTATTGTTATAACATTATGGTTGGCACTGACAATGGAGTCTACTTGGGAACCAATCTTGATTATCCTAAGGACATCTCTGTTTTTGAAGCATATTGGAATTATTCAGAAGATGTGGCAATTATCCATTGGCGAACTGAATCTGAGACTGATGTTATTGGTTTTAATATTTATCGTAATGATGAGGATGATTTTTCCACTGCTTTAAAAATTAATGTTTCTTTAATTCCAGGGCATGGCACAACTACTGTGCCACACGATTATTATTATGAAGATGAAGGTATATCTCCAAATCCAATTTATGAATATTATTATTGGCTGGAGAGTATAGATTATGGGGGAACCAGTGATATTTATGGACCAACCAATTTACTCATTCCCAATTGTGACCTTTCTACATTTACAGCTCAATATTTAGATAATATCCCAACTCTTTATTGGATGACACAATCAGAGATAGATAATCTGGGTTGGAATATCTATCGTTCTATAAATGACAGTTCATTTGAAAATGCAGAGATGATAAATATTGTGCTGATTCCTGGGCAGGGCACAACTTCAGAGCCAACTAATTATATTTATCCAGATGAAGATGTAGAAGCAAATCCAGGAGATGTTCTCTGGTATTGGCTGGAGAGTATAAATTTCGGCGGCGGTTCCTATATTTATTATCCCCCTGCTTATCTTATCATTCCAACGGCAGTTGAGGATTCACATTTGCATTTAGCAGATATTGTATTATATCAGAATCATCCAAATCCCTTTAATGGCTCAACAAAAATTTCCTTCTCTCTCCCCCACCCAGAAAAAGTAAAGATCCAGATATACAACCTCAAGGGACAACTGATCGAAACACTTCTCGATGAAAACAAAACTGCTGGAAATCATACTTTCGAGTGGAATGCCGAAGAGATGAGCTCAGGAATTTACTTTATGAAATTATTGACGAAAGAAAGGGCAATTGTTAGAAAGTTAGTTATAATAAAATAAATCATCTATCCTAAGTTTTCGGAGGATTTGATCAGGAGGACAAGATGAGAAAGATGCTTATAGTTGGAATAGGAATACTATTCCTCTGTAGCGGAGTTCTCTCTGCAACAATATTAAATGTTCCAAGCGAGTACTCAACCATTCAGCAAGGCATCGATGCGTCACAAGACGCCGACACGGTTCTGGTTCAACCGGGAACGTATGTTGAAAATATTAATTATAACGGGAAAAATATTACTGTTGCTTCACTATTCTTAACAAGTGCAGATACGAGCTACATCTCGCAAACAATTATTGATGGAAATCAAAGCGGGAGTGTGGTAACATTTGAAACTGGAGAAGATACAACTGCTGTTTTTTGTGGATTTACCATTATTAATGGTTTGGGATACGATGCTGATCCATATACGGGAGGAGGTATTAATGTAAATCAATCATCACCATCTCTTAAAAATCTGATTGTGATGAATAATCATTCGGAGTATATAGGTGGTGGTATGCTTTTGGGCGGATCAAACATTGAATTATCTGATATTACAGTAAAGTATAACACCTCTGATGGTATGGGTGGAGGAATAGGTTGTTTATGTTCTGCAAATTTTATATATGTTAACGTTCATGATAACAACTCAGGAATATATTGTATATTTTCTACAATATCTATGCAATATGTAAATATAGAAAATAATTCAAGCGGTGGTGGATTAACCTCTTATGATAGTGAACTTTATTTAGAGAAGGTGACCGTTAAAGGAAACTATTCACAGTATGCTGGAGGAGGGATCAGTTCTTCTAATTCAGACATTATTCTTTCGGAAGTAATAGTTACAAATAATACTTCTTCAGATGGAGGTGGAGGAATGTACCTCAATGGTAATATTATAATTCGGGATACAATTGTGAAAAATAATTCTGCATACAAAGGTGGTGGAATTTTTTTCCGGTCATGTATGTATGACATAAAATATTCCGTTATTGCAAACAATATTTCGACCTATCTTGGTGGCGGTATTTATAGTCAACATGACCTTGGAAATATTGAAAACTCAACAATTGTTTACAATAATGGGGGTGGAATATATGGTGATTTAATATATGGCCTGATAATTAAAAATTCAATCATAGCAAATAACACATTACATTATGGAATAAACATCAGTGGAGGAGACTGCTCGATACATTATTCTGACTTTTGGCATAATACATTGGGTAACCTATCTGGAATTTATGATTCCACAGGAATAAATGTCACAACAAATGCAAATGGGGACTCTTGCGATATCTATTATAACATCCAAATGGATCCAGTGTTAATAGATCCTACAAATCATGATTATCACCTACAATGGTGCTCACCCTGCATTGATGCCGGGGATCCGAATTCCCCACTTGATCCTGACAGCACCATTGCTGATATGGGCGCATATTACTATCATCAAAATGTTGCAATAGATAATCCAGCACAGTCTTTCCAAGATTTTCTAATTATGAACTTCCCCAATCCATTCTCAATCTCAACAAAAATCTCCTTCTCTCTCCCCAATCCAGAAAAAGTAAAAATACAAATATACAACCTCAAAGGACAACTCATTGAAACACTGCTCAATGAAAACAAACCCGCAGGAAACTATACTTTTAATTGGAATTCCAAAGAGATGAGTTCTGGCATTTACTTCTGTAAATTATCAACGAATAAAACATCCTCAATACAAAAATTAATGATCATCAAATAAGCTTAGTCTGTAAAGATCTATATCAATCTGATATATTTTATATCAATCCCACATCGGTTTTAGCTACTTAATAAATTCAATATTTTAAAAATATATATTTTATCTCATTGACAGCGAGCAACTTACTCAATTCCCAATAATTTTTGGCACGATATTTGTATAATGAAAAAGAAAAATACATAGAGGTGTTAAATGAAACATACTTCAATTATTTTAATATGGAAAGAAAGAAAGAAACTATATAACCTCCCTAAGAAATAACATAGCTTCACAAAGGGAAGCGCCCTGCTTCCCTTCCCTTTTTCAAATTTTCAAATTAATGAAAGGAGAAACAAATGAAAAAGTTAAGTGTAATCCTAATTGTATTGCTCTTCGGAGCAGCAGCAATGCTCAATGCAGATGAACCCTTCACCTATAAGGTGGACGGATGGGGACAGGAGGATGTTGAAATCAACATTGACCTGTCAGAGCTCGAAAAACTGAAAGACCTTAAAGGTTTGAATGAGGATCAAATCAAAAAGATCCAAATTTCCATGTCAGGTGATTTTAGTGCAGACACCCCTCTTCTTGGTGTGTATCTTGCTGATATGACCTTTCAAGATGCCTATGAAATGCACTATGATTATAATTATGGTGTGCTTCTTTCCGGCGTAGTGCCCGGTGGGGGAGCTCAACAAGCCGGTCTTATGAAAGGTGATATTATCATGGAATTCAGCGGTCAAAAAGCCCGCTACGAAGCGCAGCTTTCAACTATGATCAAAAGCAAAAAAGTCGGTGATGCCGTTGAAATGGTTTTCTTCAGAAATGAACAGATCTATGAAACTCAAGCTGTTCTGCAATCACGCATTAAGCCCAAAATCGATAAAACTACAGGTGAAGTTATTGTCGCAAAGAAACCCAAATTAGATGCAGGCGGTGGCGGTGGTAGCTGGATACCCATGTGGTTCGTTGATAAGAACAAGTTTGAAGATGTTAATAAAGTTATCGAAGACTTTGGTTTTACCCCGCTTCACGAAGATGGAATGTTCCTGAATGGATTTGGTGGTAAAGGTAACATCGGCAAAAACTGGTTCCTTGGTGGAATGGGTGAATGGTATGAAATCGACAGAAAAATGATCGATACTACCGGTATGAAGAGAATGAAATATAGTCTTGGATTTGGTGGAGTTACTCTTGATAAGCGTCTCATGCTCTCCAAAAATCTTGCCACATCCCTTGGCTTTATGCTTGGCTGGGGAGGTCATACACTCGAGCTTTCTCATGTTGGTGATAACTATGACTGGAATCAGTTGAACACTCAACTTGCAAGCTCAAGCAACAATTACGTACAATTAGAGAAAAGTTATATTCTCTTCCAACCTAAATTAGAAGTTCTGTATCGCTTGACCGATTGGCTCGGCATCCGCGCAGCAGTTGGTTATATGCTCAGCTACTCCTATCACAGCGGCTGGAATGCAAATATCTGTGATGACATCTTCGAAGTAAAGAATTCTCCAGATACCAAACTTGATGGCTTGACCATCAGCGTGGGACCATGGTTCGGATTCTAAATTATTAGCTTATTAAGCCCCGCCAATTCTGACGGGGCTTTTTTAAAAGGAGTCATCGTGAAATTTATAAAAGCTCTAATTATCCTGGTTCTCGTTCCGCTGCTCTTTGCATCCTGCGAACTCCGTTCGATACCAGCACTGATTAAGGGAGATAAAGTGCGCGTTAAGGGTGTTACTCTTGAGCATTCACGAATCATTACCCTCACTGATAATGAAAAATATGACACATTCACAGTTGAAGCCAGTTCGGGAGATATCGCACTTGAAGGCGGACAATCCTATTCACTTGAAGTAAAGATATGGGAAAAGAATGAAAATGATGTAACGCTTTCTATTCGAAAGGGAAAGCTTGTAGGTGAAACCGACTCGGGAAATCCTTACGCAATCGCTTCAGTCAAAGGAATCATTCCAATAAATACATCCATAGATATTGAAACTGGCGCAGGAAACATCATGATAATTGATGTGGAAGGAAAAGATTTCGAAGTACAGACTGGAGCAGGCAACATGGATTTTGATAATTGTAATTTCCCTACCATGAATTTTTCCACAGGCGCAGGAAATATTGTAGTCACAAACATCAAAACTGATAGTATTGAAATGGACACGGGCGCAGGAAATATTCTTATCAAATCCCTGACTGCTGTTGAACTGGATTGCAATACAGGTGTGGGTAATATTGACGTATTTAATTCAACAGCCAGCGAAGCAGACTGCAATTCAGGCATAGGAAATATTTCAATTTCAGAATCTCATTTTGAACGGCATGAATTGGATACAGGTATTGGAAAAATTAATTATAAAAATAACGGTAAGTCCGTAGAACTGTAAGCATAGCAATTAAATGAGGATAGGTGGTTCCTGCTGCTTATCCTCTTTTATCTTTAATAATTCAAAATGGAGGTTAAAGATAAAGAATCAAGACAAATTTTTTAGAAAAGAAGACTTGAAAAAGCCGATAATATTATTTTTTGTCGCAGTTTATATTTTTGCGGTTGTGTTGACTCTCTTAAATGAACCGGAAAATGCATTACCCTATATAGGTTTAAGTATTGGTATATTATTTCTTTGCTGGTGGATAATTGATCTGACAAAAAAGATAAAAATTCAGGAGATCAAAATTAAAAAGCCCGGATTTGAACTTATAATCGGGCTCCTGATTCTAATTATCTGGGATTATCTACCCCTGCCAAAAATTGATTTTGGAGATAAATGGAAAATTGGAATCATTGTAAAGAAAACAGTAATATCCGTAGTTTTACCTTTTCTATTTTTAAAGTTTCGAAAGAATTCACTGGCATCTATGGGTCTTACAAGCAAAGACTGGAAAAGAAATCTCTGGGTAGGTTTTGTTATTTTTCTGGCATTGGCTATTCCAAATGCTTTTTTTGTTGGTAATACAGGTATAGAAATTCTTAGCGGAAAATATAGCGCCCCCCAGGTTGGAATCGGGTTATTTTCATCGTTCATTTATTTTTTTCTTATGTCAGGTTTTTCTGAAGAATTTTTTTTCAGAGCATTTATTCAGACAAGGATTTCATATTTACTGAAATCGAGTGTTAGCGGAGTTTTAATCACTTCACTTATTTTCGGGTTGGGTCATATTCAAGCTATTATGCAATGGTACCCCGGAATAACAATTGGTGAAGCTTTTTGCAGAGCATTTTTCTTGCAGACATTTATGGGAATTATGTTTGGAGTGCTCTGGGAAAGAACAAGAAATTTGATCCCCTGTGTATTTGTACACTCAGGAGTGGACGGATTGAATAATTTGTTTTCTATAATCACAAAGCTTGGCCTTTGAATTACTACGGTTAACAATATGTATAAAGTCATTGGGTAAGAAGTAGTAGAATAAAAATTAATGAATAAAAATAAACACTGTAACAATTTGAAAGTGTGGTGCACTGAAATACACAACGCTTCATCAATGAACCTTTATTATTATAAACTTGCCAACTTATTCATAAATTTATTGAATGTAATCACATAAATAGCAGGAGTACATAAAATGCTTGGTGCCCTATCAAAACAAATTACTTCATTCGTTATTGCTGCCAGTTCGCTCTTCTCATCCCATGTAACTCCTCTCTTTGATAATTGCTCGTATCGACTTCAGGATGATGTGCTTGTCTTTTCCGGACGCATCATCACTTGCTACAATAAGGATATTGAGCAGATCATGCAATCGGGTCAGCAGATCTTGTTGGAATTCACTTATCGAATACACGAGCAGGGCAATGAAACACCCCTTCACATGAATTCCGAAACCCATTCCATCAAATATGATGTAGTTGATAAATTCTACACTGTAGATAAAACGGAAGAAGGAGAAAGCTCCATATTTCTCGATTTTGATGAAGCAAAACAACATTTTGTTCTGCTCGAACTTCTGGACATTCAGCACATAGATTTTTTTGAAGAGGGCAGGGAATATTATTTTGTAGTTACAGCAACGTTACATCCTGTGTATCTTGAAGAGATGGAAAAAAATATTGAATTGATGAAATACTGGAACAATAAATCTCCGACCTATCGCTCGCCGGTTTTCTCACTTCAAGATCTCGAATCATGAAACTCCCATCCTTTAAATTACAAATCATTGTCATAATGTTTATCCTGCTGGTGATATCAGGGCTTTTCACAAGATATTTTTTCATGACCCAATTCAATGAGTATTCCAAGGATATCACTTCACTGAATTTGTACGATAAAGTGCACGACCTCTATGGAAAACACAAAAATTCTATAGACAAAGAAGAAGTCTCACCGATTCTCATAGACATAAATAAAATTGAGCTTACCACCTATCTTTTCCGCAAAGACATGACCCTCTATTCTACATTATATGTTGTAATTTCCGGGCTGGTTGTTCTTATAATCCTGCTGATCTTCCTCACACTTATTACCCGTCCTTTGAACCGTTTGCAGGAAGATACTAAAAAAATTGCATCCGGCGATCTGACAGTCAGAGTCCGGGAATCAAGATTTTCTCCCATCAACGAACTTATTGTCTCTTTCAATAATATGGTAGATGAACTGGAAAGCAGTCGTGATAAACTTCTTCAGGCAGAAAAGGATATGATGTGGCGCGAAATGGCACAGGTCATGGCACATGAGATCAAGAATCCCCTAACACCTCTTCGGCTTTCTACCGAGCGAATGGAAATGAAATACTGGGGAAAGAGCGAGAATTTCGATAAGATATTCCAAGACTCCATGGAAGTCATAAACGAGGAAATAAACAACTTGCAGCATCTTGTGAAGGAGTTTTCCAAATTTGCACGAATGCCTTCTGCCAACTTTGAAGAATATGATATCAATGAACAGATCCGGGATATTATTCCCCCCTATCGCGGCAAGGCGGATATCACTCTTACCCTTGATCCGGAAATACCACAATTTTTTGGCGATAAGATGCAGATGAAACAGGTTTTTGTGAACCTTATTCAAAATGCCATACAGGCAATGCCTGCACGCGGCATAATGGAAATCACGTCAAGATATGAAAATGGGATGTTCATTTTTATGATCAAGGATTCCGGCGAAGGTATTTCTCCTGAAGATATGGAAAGAATATTCCGACCCTATTATACAACAAAGGAGAAGGGCACCGGTCTTGGACTTTCCATTGTAAAACGAATGATAAACCAGCATCAAGGAGCAATTGAAGTTGACAGTAAAAAGGGTGAAGGCACTATCTTTATCATAAAAATTAACCTTAGAAAAAAAGATATAGAAGATTACGATGAAAATTTTAGTAATTGACGACGAAAAAAATATTCGTAGAACACTCACGGATATTCTGGAAGATGAGGGCTATAATGTCCTTTCTGCGAGTTCTGGCGAAGAAGGTCTGCAGGTTCTTGCGCGTGAAAATATCGATCTGCTCCTCCTGGATGTAAAGCTGCCGGGCATGGACGGGATCGAGGTGCTGAAGAAAGTCCGTAAGGATTTCCCCTCACTTGATGTGATCATGATATCAGGGCACAGCACGATCAAAACTGCGGTGCAGGCAGTGCAGATGGGCGCATACAACTTCCTTGAAAAACCGCTCTCACTTCACAAGATCATTGTCTCAGCGCGGAACATTTCGGACAAGATCAAGCTGTATAAAAAATATAATGAAGAACAGAAGGATATTGAATCCCATTATAAAATGATCGGCATCTCTCCTGAATTTGAGCGGGTGAGAACTCTTATTGATAAGGTCAGTAAAACAGACAGCAAAGTACTGATCCGTGGAGAAAGCGGCACTGGTAAAGAACTTGTTGCATACGCCATCCACAATAAAAGCGACAGGGAGAATGGTCCTTTTGTGAAATTCAATTCTGCTGCCATTCCAAATGAGCTTGTCGAGAGTGAACTTTTTGGTCATGAGAAAGGCGCGTTCACTGGTGCTGAAGATAAAAAGCTGGGAAAACTTGAAGTTGCCCACGAGGGCACACTTTTCCTTGATGAGATCGGAGACATGAATCTTAATGCCCAGGCAAAGATGCTGCGCGTCATTCAGGAAGGTAAATTCGAACGTGTCGGCTCAAACAATGTGATCGATATCGACGTGCGCATACTTGCTGCTACCAATAAAAACCTGGAGAAGATGGTTCAGGACGGCACTTTCCGAGAGGATTTATTTTATCGTCTCAATGTTATACCCATCCTCATTCCCCCATTGCGAGAACGAATTTCTGATATACCTGTTCTACTGGAGTATTATCTTGATTATTATGCAGTCGAATTGAAAGTACATCCTAAGAGATTTTCTTCACAGTCAATGCGGCTCCTGCAGAATTACTCCTTCCCCGGCAACATCAGGGAACTCAAAAATCTTATCGAGCGTTTGTATATTATTTCATCAGAAAAAATTATCTCTGAAGACGAGGTTGCTCCGCATATAAAAATGTTTCCCGCAAAGAAAAAAGAGGAAGAACATTTGTTCAGCATTTCCAATTTTACCGACGCAAAAAAACAATTTGAAATAGATTATTTGAAAGAACAGCTTGACAAATATAATTGGAACATAAGTCTTACGGCTGAAAGTATCGGTCTTCAGCAACCCAATCTTTCGCGAAAATTGAAGGATCTCAGGATCGATAAAGATTAGAGGCAATGTAGGACTATGTATGAATTCTGAGATTTTAAAGCTTATCATTCTTTCAGTTGCCGGTTATTTGATCGGCTCACTTTCCTTCAGTGTGACCATCACCAAGTTTGTCACAGGCAGAGATATCCGCAATATCGATTTTAAAAATGCCGGCGCCTATAATGTTTTCAAGAACGTCGGCAAGGGCTGGGGCTGTATTGTTGCAGTGCTGGACGGCTTAAAGGGACTGTTTCTAATATGCATTGGATTTCTTCTTAAAATGCAAACTCCTCACATAATCATTGCTGCCTCCTTTGTGATCATCGGGCATTGTTTCCCTCTGTATAACCATTTTTACGGAGGACGTGGAGGTGCACCCATTATCGGTATCCTCGTTCCATTTTTATCTCTTGAACTAGCAATTTGGTTCGTCCCTGCAATATTTATCGGTCTGCTCATCAAGAGGCTTGGTTTTTTCCCTGTTTTCTGGCTATTTTTGGTTATGATAACTATGCTGCTCTTTAATTGGTCGCACCTAAACCAGGATATAGTTCATGCGCTACTTTATGTGATGTTGCTTACGGTTGTGCTCAATACTATAATCATTCTATCGAAAAGAGACTCAAAAGTAGTAAGAGAATAAAATTGACCCTTTGAAGAATCAAGTGGGTAAGTTAAAAATAATATCCAATATCCAACACGGAATATCCAAGTATGAAGTAAGAAAATAAATGAGTGAGAAAGAAAAGAATAGAGAAAATAATCAGAAGAAGTTCGATTTGCAGGAACGTCTTATTGATTATGCTGTTAGAATTATTAAAGTTGCCGAACAACTACTTGATACAAAATCAGGTAAGCACATCTCTTATCAAATACTAAAAAGCGTTACATCACCTTCCCCAAATTGTCGCCTCTTTTATGGGTAACAAATGAGTTGATCTCAATACTTTTTAAAAGCATTAATACGGCGAAAAAGAAAAATGAGCGATAGAAACAAAAATATTTCCATCTTAGCTTTGACACGCCGAGATAAATGGATATTGGATATTCCGTGTTGGATATTGGAAATTCATATTTTTTATGTTTAGTATATCGACCAACTTCAAAATAAAAGGAAACATAAAATGAGAACCATTCACCTTCGATGCTATGAAGAGTTGAATGAATTTCTTCCAATAGAAAAAAGAAAAGTACAATTTACTCACACAATCCCGGTGCAAACCTCAGTGAAAGACCTTATCGAATCCTTCAATATCCCTCACACTCAAGTTCAGATGATAATGGTAAACGGGGAGCAGAAAGATTTCTCTTATATTGTTCATCATAATGACAGGATCAGTGTATATCCATTTTTTCATAATTTTGATGTACATTCCTTAAGCAAAATATATCATCCAATTCCAGAAGCAATACGCTTTATTGTTGACCAACATCTTGGGAAGCTTGCTCGTTATCTGAGAATGCTTGGTATTGATACTGCATATAATAAGAATCTATCCGGTCATGAGTTTGTGGAAAAGGCAAATCACGAAAATCGGATACTTATTACAAAAGATCATAGTATTCTGAAGCGGAATGAATTAAAATTCGGCTACTTTGTCTATGCTGATGACCTCGACTCTCAACTCGAAGAATTGGTGCTTCAGTTCAAGATGAAAGAGCATATTTTACTCTTCTCGCGATGTCTCGAATGCAACTCAATACTACACCCGGTTGAAAAAGCTCAGATCGAGCATCGGCTTCCAAAAAAAGTACGGGAAGGACATGACACCTTCACTATGTGTGAACCCTGTGACAAAATTTATTGGAAGGGCATGCATTATCAAAGAATGAAACAAAAAATCGAAAATATTCTAAAAATAAATTAAATCATGAACCACGAAATTCACGAAATTATTAAATGGAGATTTTATAAAATATTTATCTTGAACAACATTTTCGTGTTTTTTTGTGCCTTTCGTGGCTAAAAGTATTTATACTTGGAGGAATAATGCAAAATGCAAGTAATCTAAATATCGGAGTGGTATTAAGTGGATCGGGCTGGAAGGACGGGTCGGAAATACATGAGGCAGTGTTGACACTTCTCCATCTGGATAGAGCTCATGCAGGTATTGTAATGATGGCTCCGGACACCGGGCAGATGGATGTGGTAGATCATCTGACGAACAAACCGGTTCCTGGAGAAACAAGAAATACGCTCATCGAGTCTGCACGAATTGCACGCGGAGATATAAGCCCAATCAAAAATATCAGTGCAGGTGATCTGGATGGTATTATACTTCCCGGCGGTTCAGGAGCTATGAAAAATCTCTGTAACTTTGCAGTTAAGGGCATGGAAATGGAAGTTGATCCTCATCTGGATAAGCTGCTAAAAGCGATGCGCGCTCAATCAAAGCCAATGGGTTTCATATGTATCGCACCAATAATTGCTGCGAAAATCTTCGGATATGAGCACCCAAAATTAACAATTGGAAATGACTATGGTACTGCACAAAAAATTGAAGCTTTTGGCGCTCGGCATATCGACTGCCCTGTTGATGATATTGTGTTAGATGAAACAACAAAAATTGTCACCGCACCTGCATATATGACTGGTCCGAGCATTTCGTATATTTCGCTCGGTATTGAGAAACTGGTTCAAAAAGTCCTCGGACTTGCTGATACAAGGAATACATAATATGCATATCAAAATCGACAACACTATGTTTTCCTTAGTACAAGGTGATATTACCACACAGGACACAATAGCAATCGTGAATGCTGCAAATTCCTCTCTGATGGGAGGTGGCGGAGTTGATGGTGCGATACATAGAGCAGGCGGTGCGGAAATTCTGGAAGAATGTAAAAAAATCAGGAAAGAAAAGGGTACACTCCCACCGGGCAATGCGGTTATCACTACCGCTGGAAAAATGTCATCTGAATATGTGATCCAGACAGTTGGACCAGTCTGGAGAGGCGGAAAGAATAAAGAGTCGGATGTATTAAGAAACTGTTACAAAAACGTGCTCACCCTCGCACAGAAAGAAAATATCAAAAGTATTTCCTTCCCCTCTATTAGCACTGGTATTTATGGGTATCCCATTGACAAGGCGAGTAAGATCGCACTTACAACTGTTATCGAGTATATCGAACGGCACGCATTCTTTGATGAGATCCGTTTTGTGCTTTTTTCGGAAAGTGATCTTGAAGTTTATGAAAATTCTCTAAAAAAATTGACATTATAATTGTCATATTTCCAATAAATCCGCTAAAAAAAATAGGAGCACACATGAATAAAAATGTAAAAAAATCAATTCGCCTTGTTGTTGCTGTTCTCGTTCTAATTAGTCTCTTCGCATGCAGCACAGCGTACAAAAAACTCATTCCCTATACCTTTAATAACAAAACAGTGGCGGCGACCGTTACCTCTACACCCTGGGGCAATGTCACGACAAACAGCTACTTTTCAATCTCATCCGGTTCTGATAAAAAATCGAGTTCCGAGCAACTTTTCAATACACTTGTGAACATCGGAACAACGGTCATCAATAGTATTGAAGCTGGCAAAACCCAGGCAAAATTAGACAGTGCCATGAAGAATGTGAATGTTTCCGAGATAATTAAAACACAAACTCTTCAGCAAGGTTCAAACATTCTTCATTACAATCCAATCAATGATACGCATACCGCAGATTTCCTTTTCAGTATCACGATAAACAGCTATGGTATTGGTGCGAATTCGTGGTCATCGTCAGTTAATTTCAACATGGATGTTACGCTTAAAATATATGATAATCATACTTCAACGCTCATCTGGAAAACTGATGTTTCAGATTCACGACCTGTGTCTTCATCCTTCTTCCTCACCGGAAGTACTTCTGTGGGGAATGTGCTCACTGCAGTACAACTTTCTCAGTTAACAGCTGACCAGATGAAAACCGGATTTACCCACATGGCGGAGTATGCTGCGAACAAATTAGTAGAAAACCTGCAAAAAGATTACGCAAAATCACGGAACGTAAATAAGTAACCTTGCCCAATTACTTGTCACAAGCGCTTCGACTTGTGACAAGATAATATAATTGTTACTATTTAGAGTAAGTTGAGTCTCTATACAATGATTATAAAACTGTTAAAATAAATATTTTCTCGTACTGGTTTCAATCCTGAAGTTGTGGTCTAACAATAAATGTAACACACCCCATCACGATAAATCGTAATTTCCCCTCTTTTTAGGGGGAAAATTTTCTTCTTCCCGCATATTAAGAAAATACGTGAAGAAATTTTGTGAATAAAGCGTTAAAAAAGAAAAACTGTTTGAGCAAAGCGAGTTGTTTTCTTTTAGCTTTACGAATGAAATTTTAGTATTTTCTTGATCAGCAGGCGACTCTTTTGCTTCGTTTTCTCATCAAGGAGAAAATGAAGAATTGTACTAAAATATTAGACCCTTCGATCAGTCTACGCTCCGCCTTGACATGCAAGCTAAAGGTGACAATGTTTGTAAGTCATGTTTAATGACCATACAAAAAAAGCCCACAAATATTTGTGGTCTTTTGCTTATGGAGAACACTTGGTTTAAAAACTCCCAAAAAGTAAGGTCAAACTCGCAGTGAGATTGGAAAGATCGTCATTTTTTAGATAATCATTGAAATTATCCGGATCAACTCCAGACACGAATCTATAGCTGAGTCCGGCAGCAAACCGTATAGTAGAAGTAATATTCAGCACAGCATCAGCCCCGGGTTCAAGTATAAAGATGATATCATTCCTGCCTGTATTATTGCCATTTCGAGTACTTACTGCTCCTGTTCCGATCAGTCCACCAACCTGCCAATGAATGACATTATCGGACATGCCTACAAACTCTACAACAATTCCACCATAGCCAAAATTTACAAAATTGGTATCGGGCTGCGCAGCATTGATTGGAATATCATTCGCCAAGCCGTATGCTCCAATACCTATAGTGAATATGCTATTGAACGTCCATCCACCTCGTGCACCTACGATGAGCGCATCTTCATTATTGAGCTTTGTGTACTTTATAAGCGAACCACCAAAAACACCCGAAATAAAACCGTCTGAAAAAAGTGATTCAGTATGTGCAAAATTGGAAACAAATACAATAAAAATGATCATAATAAAAATTATTTTCTTATTCATTAAACCTCGCTTTCGATTACATTTCACAAATAATTTCTAAATTAATGTAAAGAATTATATGCTGAAATTTCTGTTTTTCACAATTTTTATATCAGAAAAAAAGGAGAAGCAAAAGCTTCTCCAAATTGTCTGTAGTAATTTTAAGTTCTATATTATGGTTTTCCGGGATAGCCCAGAACTTCTCGTGCCTTCCATGCAGCATCGTACATACCCATAAAACTTGTGTAAAAAATTGCTTCTGTAGTCATATCAACAGTTGGCATCAACACGATCATTGAAAGATCATGATCAGGATCATAAGCCATTATAGTGAAATACCCTCTGATACAGCCATTGTGACCATAGCCGATATTTGTTGTATGTGTGCACCCCAAACCATATCCCGGATTACCCGGTGAAACATCTGTTTGCATAAGAGTTACTGTTTCTGTCTCCAGCACATTCTGTTCGGTCATTAATGTTCTGATATATGTATTGAGCTCTTCGAAATTGCTATAGCCATTACCTTCAGCCACATGAGAACTCATATTTGTTTCATCGAATAAGATCGTATCTCCATTCGTTTCGTACAACAAACCGCAGACATGGGGGTCAGGCAAAGCTACGTCAGTTGCTTCGTCGGGAAAGTGAACATCAACAGGGATAGCCGAATTGGATCCGGTCACATAATCATAAAGATAATCTGCAAATGTTTTATCACCATTTGCTTGCGCCGAGTACACTCTTGCAATGATCTCACTCAAAATTGTATAGCCGGTATTGCTGTAATGATGATCCGTTCCCGGTGTAAAATAATACAGATCATTAATAGTGACCTGATTTACTAATTCTTCAGAAGTAAACTGATGGGTTGGATCAGCGCTAAATATAAAATGCACATAAGAATTTCCTCCACAATTAGGCACAGGATCATTATCCACATCATAAACACCAGCGCTGTGCTGAAGGAGTTGTTCGATCGTTATTTCATTTTTATATGGAATATCCCAAGCTGGAGTTGTGGGCACATATGGAATGTCAGTTCCCGGAATTGTGTCAATTATAGTGTCATAGATATCAAGCCAACCGTCTTCAAGCATATTCAATATTGCTGTAGCAGTAAAATTCTTTGTGTTGCTTGCAAAACGGAAATAGGTTTCGGGTGTTATTTCATCTCTTTCATGAAGGGTGGTAGTAGCAAAATATACATCATCTGAAGTTTGGATATACACACTGATACTCTGCACAATGTGCCCAAGTTGAATTTCGAGGGAATCCCTAATAGTTTCTATTGCTTCAACAATATCAGCATCTGTTGGTTTTGTTGATTTTGCACAACAAGAGAAAATAAATAGCGAAATGACAATAATAAGTAATACTATCTTTTTCATTGAATACTCCTTCTGATTTAATAAAATTATTCATTCTGAGGCAATAACATTGTCAAGTAAACTATAAATGCCTATTGAAATTCTACATCATACATAAATAGACAGGATCTTTGCGTAAGTTCCGATCATGCGCAAAGTTGTAGCTGTAAAATAAAGATTAAATACTACAAACTTGACTTCACGCTGAATTTTTACCTGTGAAATTTCTTTTTTATTTCACCGGGTTATTCGGAGTGGAGTTCAGAATGCGAAGCAATTTCGTTTCAAGTCCAGCGTCGCAGGTTTCTCTGAACTCGAATTAGGAATTATCTCATCCAAATAAATTTTAAAACATTGCGAATGGGTGACGAAGGTATCCTTCCGACTTCGCCCCGAATGCTTTCTGTTCTACGACGTGACAGGTCGCAATTGTACGGTCTTAATTGGTTTCAACCATTGCAAAGGTCTACGCTGCGCTTCGACCATTCGCAAGGTTTCATAATAAATAAAAAAGGGCTGAACATATTCAGCCACTACAAAATATTGTATTAGAAAGTAATGTCAAACCCAATGCTCAGAGAATTCACATTTTCTATCTTTTTCCCAAAAATAATATCATTCCTCCACGTTACAAAGGGTTTGATGGGAATGTGATTATCCGGCTCCCACCCAAGATTGGAGGTAATTCCGAACAGCTTATCGTTATCTTCCCCATAATCTAAATACCCGATCGTGCCAATTGATGAATTCAACCAGCCAAATAATACTTGCTCAAGAACTATGCCGATTGTAACGAATTTATCATCCTTATTCTGGAAATAAGTTACATCCAAACCATATCTTTGATCCTCGCCGGAGTTGAGCAACAAACGAAATCCCGCATGGAATATTCCATCGTTCCCAATGAGTCCATATCCTGCTTCAGGACGGAACAGTAAATTTTGTGTTACGGGAAGGTAATCAATTGATTCTGCAGCATCCAAATTTGAGAGGTAATATCCATGAGCACCCGTGTAGAGCTGATCTTTCAGACTGAACGCAACGACGCTTTCGTCTTTATAGGATATATAGACCAGTTGCTTGTTTAGATCATAGACATTTGACCAAATCGTGCTTGTTTGCGATACTTCCTGCAATAGGTACCAGACCAGTTCCTGCGATGGCTTTTCCCGAGAAAGGGTTTCATCTAAAATCGTATATCTTTGTCTGGGATTTTTGCCACCAAATGTAATTTCCGGAGCACTTACATAAAAATTGGTCATAATCTGATAGTTTTTTTCATTTATAGTAACTACAACTTTACTGTTTACGAGCTCGACAATCGCAGAATTACCTTCTTTATCAACGATCAAATAATGGATAAGCGGGTATCCAAGATGAGTGCCGAAAATTATAGAATATTTATGAAAAAGAGGGATCGCCTGTTCCACAGTACCGGCTTCTCTTAGTACAATGCTTACCATCTCACAGCTTATACGAATCTGTTTCAAAATGGAAAAAGGAGTTTTCGTTTTGGGAACAGCAGCGATTGCAATAAAAAGCCCCTGATCATTCATGCCTTCATAGGGATAGCCAAATCCCTCCTGTTCGATTACAAGAAATCCATGATCTTCAGCTTGGGCAGGAATAAACCATATCCTTCCCCCATCCTTGTTCCAATCAAAATTCCTTCCGCAGCGAACATTGTCGGCTTTGTCAGTTACCTGAAAAATGGAGCATGTATATGCTCTAAATGAAATGAATATGAAAAGGAATAAAAGAATGAAAAATGCGAATTTCCTTTTTT
>Ga0222683_1000207_pt1 | contig 25353 bp, 39 predicted proteins | sample AntAcemetage1073_FD_179841 | JGI IMG/M metagenome (GOLD analysis project Ga0222683, IMG submission 179841) | Saline water microbial communities from Ace Lake, Antarctica - #1073 | ecosystem: Environmental > Aquatic > Non-marine Saline and Alkaline > Saline | place: Antarctica: Ace Lake... | reverse complement strand
TTTACAAACGGACTCCAATAATCTTGTGCGTATCTATAATTTTCCTGGAACTCACCGAGCAACTCTCTATCATTTAACATAGCGACCTTAAGTTAAGGTATTTAACTTAAACTAAAATTATATTTATGCTATGATATTGTCAATGGTATTTAGATTTAAATAGTTGTGTTATAACATCTTAGGAGTAAAATAATATAAACATAGGAAAAAAATGAATAACAGAACGTTATCAAAAAAGAAGTTTAATAAAAAACATCCATCTGATGAATGGGAAGAAGTTGTTAAAAAACAATCTGGATTTGGTGTTAGTATCCAGAATAAGAAAAGAGAAGTTATGTTTAGTATTGGGAATTATAAGAAAAAAATGTCAGTAAAATATTATGGCTATGATGATTAAGATATTTAATTGGTTTAGAAAAAAAAATAAAACTAAAAGTAATCTTAAAAAAAGAATATTAATTAATGTATGGGCGCAGTTTGAAGATAGGCGTTTAGTTGAATTTAATGATAATACAGTAGAAGTTCAAATTCTTTGTGATTATGAATGGATTGTATACACTAGAGGAGAAACACTAGATTTATTATTATCTTATATGAATTGGTTTGCTTAAATCTGATATCTTCTATTTTCTGTAGCCTTTTTATGCTTGTCTAAAGCACCTGAGAATGAACCAACTTTTTCAATGTGATCTACAGCTTGCGCCAAGTATTGAAAGGCATCAGCTGCGTTTGAACTCAAATCATGGTGAGGACCATCTAAATATCTTCCTGCCATCTCTGACCACTTCTTTCGATACTTGCCTAGATAATTTAGTAATGGCTTTACCTTATTAATGGCAAATACGCTTCTATCCATCTTGATCTTAGCATTGTTGATTTGTAGATTCTTATCTGTCCTTTTCAAGACTAGTACCCTTGTATCTGTGTGTTGAAGATATCGCTTGAAGTCTCTCTCATATGTGTTTTCTACAACTATTCCATCACGCTTTGCGGCATCATGAGGAAGAAATACAGTCTTATAAATATACTTCTTGTCGTTAAGAAGAAAGTTGCAATAGAAATCGACTCCCTTGTTCTTATCTTCATAGTAATCAATGACTCTAATTTCCCCATGAACAACTTGGAAGAACAGTATAACTGTTAAATCATTTACGCCGATGTCCATTGCTATGTAAACAGGCTCTAGGGCATCATATAAGGGCGTTAGAAGGCATCGACTCTCGTTATAGGCTTTCTCTATGTGGACTTGAAAGTAATAGGCGTCAGAGTTGCTTAAAAAGGCTTCGGATATTGTGCTACAGAATTCCTGACGTACCTTATCGCCTAAAATACTCTTTTGATGAGCGTACCAATTTCGTTGGTGTGGTGTTATTTTTATGGATAAATCGTTTTCTAGCTTCTCAAAGTATTCTTTTAACTCATAATCTATTGTTACTGGCTGTTCCATTTTATAACCTTTGTCTTGCATCCAATTGAAAAAGAACAACTTGTATTGTAATGGTGATAGATTGTCATTTCCCTGGAGTGCTGCATTAGTGCAAAGCTCGTAAAAAAATGACTCTGCTCCCTCGCCTGTGCTTTCAATAATAATCTGTCCATCTATAGGAACTGCCTGTAACGTTCCAGTCATTACCTCGTCAGCTTTTATAGGATTTCTAGCACAAGTCTTTCCGAACTCTGATACTAATATTGCTTGGTAAGAACCACCTCTTAAAGTTGTATCCACTCTAAGGAAAGAACCGTTCCTGAAAGTTATCTCTCTAGCACTCCTCTGTATTACACCAGCCAATACTTTCATTTCTGGTGTGAGATTATCTAAAGCATGCCCCAGAATACGTTTAAAGATGTGCTGTGCGTGTTCCAAGCTATAACTTACAATGCCTGCGGATAGATTAGAGTTAAAGATTGTCTCATCTAGCATATATAGCACACTAAAAGTTGACATGCCTAATTGCCTAGCTTTTAAGATTAAGTTCCTGTTATGCAATCCCTTAAGCACCTCAGCCTGAACAGGGTTTAGTCTAAACTTGATCGAATCACCTTGTTTATCCACGATCCGATAAAGGTTATTCATTCGCCAAGTCTTGTCATCTAGTAATGATAGGTCTTCTTTAGTCATTGAATATATACATTGAATATCCTTTAGCTAAATATTTGTTTTTCAATGGTTCATAACCAAAGGTATCTTTTATAGCAGCTATTACTTCTGGATTTTCTCTTCCTTGATTAGCATAAAGCCAATGTTTTGTATAGTGATCTATATCTAATCTGTAACCACTAGTGTACTTGTATCTTTCGCACTTCATTATCTTTTTTAACTTATCAATATAATCTTTCTTCGTACTTGCATTTTCTATAGCTTTCCTAGCTCTCCAATAATGCCCCCATATTCTACCATGCAATCTATAACAAGCCTTTTGAGACAATGTTGAATCTAGTTTTACACATAAAGAATCATAATAATATTTTCTTTCCTCTATATATCTATATGTAGGATATTTTTCAGTTTTAGAGGCAAAGATAGGCAAATCTTCTTCTTTTTCAAATTCTATAATGTAACTCTCTTTAGTCATGATCTTTTTGTTATTTCCATTGTTCCAGTTTCTTCATCAACTATTTCGACACATATGCCAAATGCTTTTTCCATGTTTTCAAGGAATTTATCTGGGTTACCACTCCAACATTTTCTAGTTACCTCTTTGCTTGCTTCTGACATCCCTTCGAATATCTCTTCTGGATACTCTAGTTTTTCTAATTCTTTCATTATTTTATCTTGAAAATCTTTATCTTTCATCTTAATCTCTCCTAATTTTGTCCTGCTATTAATCCTATGGTAACCATAATAATACATACAATGAACATTGCCATATTTATAACTCCCTACTATGAAAGCTTTATAATAATCCTTTACAACTTTCCAGTCAATCAATATAATATTTGAATTCAAGACATACTTTACAGGGATACTAATAATGATAGATGATAAAATACAGTTCTACGTACATATAGATCAAGATCTATACGACGAGGTAGAGCTGCTTTTAAGATCGCATAGTGAGCTATCAGACGATCAGGGACATATGTTAAGGTCAATCATCCGAATGGTCGCACGTAGGCTTAAAATGGATATACCTTTACGGGGCAACGGCGATGTCTAGGCTTAGAAGATTGAAAGTATTGGAATCGATTGACGATGGATTCCACCACATTAGTTTTTCTAGAAATGACAGACTTCCTACGTGGGATGAGGTAAAATATATTAGAGAAAAATACGCCGATCCAGAAAAATTCTATGTTATGGTTTTGCCACCTAAACAATATTACGTAAACTCACATCAATTCTGTTTTCATTTGTGGGAAGTTAAAAGCAAAATAGAAACAAACTTATGGAAGGGATAAATATGAATTTTATAGAAGCTTATGAAGAAATGAAGAAGGGCGCTATATGTCAAAGAGTAACGAAATATGCTTGTAAAACACATTATACCGTTGTCATATTCCCTAATCAAGAATATATACTACATCGGAAAGATACCCATTCAGCCAATTGGGAAGAAGTTAAAATGCTTGATATTAAATCTATTCTTGGTGAATGGGTTTTAGTTGAGGATTAGCTATTAAGGTGATTATCTGCCAACGTCCAGCCTACATGCTTCCTTTACTATTGGCTTTGCCAGTTTCGATTTGTATAGCATCCAACGCTTTTCTTCAAATGTTAGCGTGCTTACTTTATCTCCCTTCCACCTGCCAAAATCTATCGTAGGATCTTCATTTTTATTTTTATTTGTCCATGGTAACATATCTTTTTTTTCCTTTTGTCATTATTTTATTTGCAATCGACTTGACAAGAATATACACTCCCCACCATTACCACCTCAAAGAGTAGCCCAGCCACGCTCAAGAAACTAAAATCGTCGTCATAGCTCCTCTAATAGATTCTTTCACTCTCATAATATAATGTTCTTAGGATAACGCTTACTTGTCATCTTGCTTGAGTAGATCCAAGAGCCTTGCTTCTTTTATAGCCTTAACAAACTCATCGGCGGTGGCTTGTAAATCCTCACTAGTAGCTTTAGAAAGGGAAGCCTTGCGTTTAGTCTCCTCTTTATAGGCCTTACAGTACATTGGGAGTATCCTTTCACCGAACGAAGAATTACGATCACCAAGAAAACAATGTCTGGCAATCTTTCCAGCAATAAGGCTTCTAGCGACATCTAAAGCGCCTTTTAAGTTTTCGTGAGATCTAGCAAGATTATATAACCAATAATCTGGTTGTTTATATTTAACGTAAGCGAACGTAGCAATATATAGCGAATCATCATCATTAGCCCATTCGAGCAAATTTTCGATAATATCATCTATTTGCTCTTGCTTATATTGGGGATTAATCTTTCTGTTTTGTGTGTATGTGTTACCTTTAGCTGCTGCCATACAAAAACCACATAAGTTATAATTTAATAATGTCTGAACGATAAGACACTAAGGGAGATAAGGTCAAGGGCTAAATTAATAAGAGAAAAAGGCTTGTGATTAATGGTTGTTCGTGTGCACAATGTGTGTAGTTTAGAATTAACTAGACACAGTGGAAATAAAGAAATGAAGATGAATAAAATAAAATTAACAAACAGTTTTCACGACACCGTCGTTGATATTACAAATAGTCAATTTGATAGAATTAAGGAGCTTGAAGAAACGCCCGACGATCAATGGACTAGGGCAGATAAAGCCTTTGCAAAACGAATACACGACAAACTTTGTGGTTCTAATGACTGTGAATGTTCGGGCATTTTTGGTTACAGATAAATTTAAGGCAAGACAAATTAAATAAATAACGGTCGAGATAGAAATAATATGATTTCGGAGTAGCTTTATGGGAACGATATATAAATATGATGAAACTAGGTGGCGGGTACAAATCCGCCGTCAAGGTTATAAAACTATCTCTAGTATATTTGAGACATACGAGTTAGCAAAGCAATTTCATGATAAGCTTGAAAATCATCTACTTGATAAGAAGCAAAAGAGAGTGATTAAAGAAGCCTTAAAAGAGATAGTTAAGATTAGTTAAGCTCACGTAGATGGCTTTCAATAATCATACCCTCGATTTTCTCTAATATTTCTTCTAGGGTATCTTCATTCCAGCCTTTTCTTATCTCTCTTAAGTAATTATCCATATCATGTAGAGCTAGATACATTCTACTAGCGTTTTCGAATAGTTCTCGTTCTGCTCTTTCTTCAGATTCTTTAAATGTATAAGTCACTTTCATAGATTAGCTCACCATAAATATAGCTTTTTTATCTTTGTCTTCAATTCCTTCTAGGTTCATTAGCTTAATAGAACTAGCTAATTCAACGTCTTTAAAGTTATGCCAAGACTCATATTTATCTATATGAAAACAAACTCTATCATGATCTAAGCTATCGTTATTTAAGAGCATGTTTTTTTTCAAAAGCTTCTTATGCTTGATAGTACTAGATTTGAGAATAGCTTGTAGCTTTTCTATAGCTTCCTCTTTTGTACAGAAATAGCCTTTGAAATTCTCAAGGTAATTTGTAGTATGCAGCCACCAGTCTTTTTTCATACTCTTACCACTCAAATTTTGCAGTTACTAAAACGTCTTGAATATCTTCTATGTGCGAATCTTTACAAGCTTTATCAACTATGTGTTGTAGATCGGCATTGTCCTTAGAAACGTTATATTCCTCGGGCAGGAACTCATCGTGAGTGAAGGTATTAATGTAACCTTTGATTTTAATTTTAAGCTTTATCATTTATTTGCCTACTTGTTTAATTGCGTTAAAGATTTTTTGTATATATTCCGCATCATCACAATCATTAATCTTATATTTTTTGTATTCAATCATCAATTCTAAAACATCATCTATGTTAACTTTGTCAGCTAATTTTTCATATCTTCTAAATTTTATAGCCGAATGATCGTTAGACTTATCTTCTTCTTTTTTTTCTACTTCACTCGGGTTCATGTCAACATTATATAGAATCGATAAGAAATTAATAGCGTCCTCAAAAGATTGATCGTAGGCGTTCATAATTAGATCTACAGCGCCTCCTTTAGCATTGCAATCGAAACAGTAGTATTCCTCGACATCATCATGTGAATGTAACGCTAATGAGTTTTTGTCACAAAAAGGGCAATTGTATAGGCTCACCGAACCTGTTCGCTCTATATTTATTACGCCTAAAAGGTGTTCTAGATCTATTTCTTTTTGTAGCTCTGCTAGCATTTCTTTTTTAAAAAGCTTCATTTAGTTTTCCTTTTGATTTAGTGAGTGAATAATGATTTTAGTTTGTGAAAAAGTTCCCCATGTTTTTTTGGCGGCTAAAATTGAGATAATACAATCATCTTTCCATGTTACGCCTAGAAGTGCATCTTCAACAAACTTTATCAGATTGCTTGTATCAGGGGTTTGTTTATGATAAGAGCCAATATATTCGATTTTCTTCTTCTTTGACCATGATACAGGCATTTCAAAAATAAACTCTAACTCAAGCTTTATTTGAGAATTGAAAGATTCTTGTTTGAATTGCTCTTTAACACAATGGGCGAAATTCTTTTTAGCAATAAATTGAGGATCATAAAAACCAGATTTACCTGATCTAGCTCTTTGAAGAGGAATAGGTTTTTCAAAAATAGTTATCGAAATCATATTATTTAGACCCGCAAAATTTCTGAATGTTTTTATATTCTACTACTCCATTAGTGATGTTGTAGAGCTTGCGTGCTGATCTGGGGGCTATATTTCTGTTATTTAGTATTCTGTATATGACAGGCACGGACAATTTGCAGATATGCGCGAACATATAGACGGTTAGCTTGTGTTTTATTAGATACTCTTTAAGGTGCATAAATATCTCTTGTATATGAGCATGTTATAACAGTGATGTATATTTGTCAATCATTATAAGTCAAAATAAAACTAACAGGATGAAATAAATAAACAAATCTATGTTATTTAATTAGAGTGGGATACGACAAGCCAAGACTATATTTATAACATTCTCATTGACGTTTTCCTATTAATGTCTTAGAATTGCAATCAAGAGGGAATTAACTTTAAAACATATGTGAGAGGATAAGATGAAAATAATATTTATTTGTTTAACAAGCGCAATGCTATTTCAATCGTGCTGCGTTTATAAAGAAACAATATATGAACAAGATAGAAATGTAACTGAATTAGGATTTGCCCCTTATGGATCAAGGCCGATAGATAAAGAAATTAACAATCATGGAGAATAAAAATGAGCAAAGAAAAATACGTTGGTGAGCCAATGAAAACACTTAAAAAAATACATAATGGAACTTATGAAATGCATGAGGCCTTTATTAGAGCTAGCTTAAAATTTACTAAGCCTGAATTCAATGCATCTGTCAAATACGGAGGCACTAATTTTGAATACGCTACTCTTGCAAAAATTCAAGACTGCATTCTTCATCCCTTGCTTAATGAGGGCTTGTATCCTGTGCACGAGTTCTATAACGAAAGTGGTATACATTGGATTAAGACCTACCTACGTTACAAAAATGGTAATACTATCGGTAATGTTGTGCTTCCAGTAACCATTGAAGGAAAGACAATGCAGCAAGTAGGGGCACAAATTACTTACCTTAAACGTTATAGTCTTAGCATTTTATGTAATATCTGTGCTGATTCTGATAATGATGGTTCAGAAATGATTGGCGAAAAACTTATTAAACAAGTTAGCAAAGATGAAGCAAATAACATCAAAAAGCTAATTGGAACAGATAAAGAAGCGTGGCTAATGCTATCTAAAGAATATGGTTTTGCAAAAATAACCGATATCACTACAAACAAATATAAAGAGATTGCTTCGGCCTTAAAACTTCTTAATGCAAAGAACAATGCAACGGAGGCTAAGAATGAGAGCTTATAGTAAGAAATATGATCTTGTTGGTAGTAGATTTAGAAATCTAACTGTAATTTCTCGTGTTAAATTTGATGCGCCTAGAAAGAATTCTGTCTGGAATTGTATCTGTGATTGTGGTGAAAAAAGCATTATCACACGTCCTACGTTAATTAGCTGTGAGTTTAAGCATTGTAAATGCTCTAATTTTATTAGCAATATAGGAAAAACGACTATAGATCCAATAACTAGATTTAATAATTCATATACTATTAATGGCGAATGCTGGGAATGGAATCACTCAATAGGAACTAATGGATATGGTAAATTTTGGTTAAATAATAAGAATATTTCTTCTCACCGAGCGGCGTATATATTGTTTAAAGGACCTATACCGAAAGGTTTATGTATATGTCATACTTGTGATAACCGTATCTGCGTAAACCCAGACCATTTATGGCTTGGAACCTATAAGGATAATGGACAAGACATGGTTAAAAAAGGAAGATCATGCACAGGTTTGAAAAACTCCCAAGGTAAGATAGACATAAAAACATATGAAGAAATAGTTAATAAGTATAAGAAAGGAGTGAATCAATATACTTTATCAAGAGAGTATAATGTTAAACAATCGACTATTCATAAAATTATTCATAAATTTATACCGTCATTAGTAAATCTTAGAGGAGAAAACAATGGAATGAGTAAATTAACTGAAAAAATTGTTCTTGAATTGAGAGAATTACATAAAAAAGGAAATTCGTTTTATTACTTAGCTAAAAAATTTAAAGTAAATATTTCAACAATAGAAAGATCAATTAAAGGGAAAACATGGAGTCATATATGAAACCATATAAAGAAATGAATCTTATTCAAGGAACTCCTGAATGGCATGCATTTCGTAGCGAACACATTATGGCAACTTGCAGCGCTAAAATAGCTGGAAAAAACCCTTGGACTACCGCTATTGATTGTTATGAGGAAAAAGTTGAAGGGAAGAAAACCTTTGTCACACCAGCTATGCAACGTGGGATATTGCTAGAACACAAAGCTCGAGAGCTATTAATCAAGCTTCATGGCGTTCATCTTGATCCTAAAGTTGTAGAAAGCATCGAGAATCCCGTTCAAGGCGCCTCACTGGACGCTGTTAACCTCAAAGCTAAGGTTATGTATGAAATTAAGTGTGTTGGCGAAAAAACGATGGAGAAGGCCTTAAACGAAGTCGTGGATGCTATGTATATTATCCAGTGTCAAAAGCAAATGTATGTTACTGGTTTTGATACAATGGGAATCTTTTTTTATTTTAATGATTTCCTTTACAAAGGGATTCAAATTGACCGAAACGATAAGCTGATTAAGGATTTGCTTAAATCAGATATGAAGTTTTGGAACGAAAACATTCTCAAAAAAATTAAGCCTGAAAAGTATGGCGAGGAATATAATAGAATCAATGAAACTGGAGCTAATTTGATAGCCGAGGCTTATATTGAGATTTTAGCTCAAGAAAAGAAGCTTAAAGAGCAAAAGGAAACCCTTACTAAAAAATTAGAGAGATATACTAACAAAGAGAGTTGTATCTTCACTATAGCGGGCTTAAGGCATCAAATAATTGAAAGAAAAGGATCTGTTGATTGGAAAGAAGTTGCTAAAAGATCTAATATATCCAACGATACATTAGATTCCTTCAGAAAAGAGTCAACGGAATTTTCAAAGTTTTCCGAAATGTAAGAATTTTTCATTTTCTTACCTCCATGGACCGCAGGCTTAACTTGCGGTTTTTTTATTTCTACTTTTTTAAAAGTCCGATAAGCAATTTCTTAAAATCATAAGTATCACATTTACAATAATATGCTTTCATACAAAACGTGGGAGGGTTTTTATGCCCCCCAACGAAACTATTAAAATATAATATTTATATATTCAAATAAATACTGAACTCTTATATTGAGCTCAAGTTCTTTTTGTAATCGTATAAAAAGAATGAGCTAGATGCGTTGACGCGCTGTCTAGCTCAGTGAATTAAGAGCTTTAATCTCTTAATAGGATGATAATCTTATCATATATGATATTTATTGTATTAGTCAAAGATTGTTTTGCACTATTTGAGTATTGGTTCTTAGTTATTTAACAGCTAATTAAAATAAGGATTAATATGAATTTTGAAGATAATCTACGAAGCTTTATGGCTTCTAAAGGCTTGCCTCTAAATACAAATGAACTTTATATGGATGGTCATATACATAGGTATTCTGCTCATTCTAATGGCTCTAAAGACGAATATTATACTTGTCAAATTATAGAAGGAAATCATTTTAGATGTATGTTTGGTTCTTGGAAAGGAACCCAACTAAGACACTTTTGGAACTCATGTTCTCCAGGTGAAATAACTAATTATGACGAAAAAATAGAAATAATAAACAAAAAATATATAGAAGAAGATGAAAAATTAGAAAAGGAACAAAAAGCATCCTTTATAAAAGAATGGAATTCTCTAGATCCATGCTTAGAACATCCATATTTAATTAAAAAGAAAATATCTCCTAAAGATTTAAAACAAAGCGGATCGATTCTTTATATACCATTATATAACTTAAATAACGAATTATCTACATGTATTAAAATTGATTCTACTGGGAAAAAGAAGTATTTCTATGGAATCAAAGCAAAATTAATGCACCATTCTTTTGGTAATATATCAGAAGACAAGGAAATTGTTTTTTGTGAAGGTTATGCAACAGGAAGGACTATATACGAACTAACAGGAAAGTTTGTAGTTTCATGTGGAAGTTCATCAAGCATTTGTCCAATTGCTCAATTATTTAAGATTAAATATCCAAATAAAAAGTTAAGTGTAGCAATAGATTATGATAACGCAGGATTAGCTGTAAAAGAGGACTGGCTAAAATGGTTCTCTAATACCATATATATGCCTGAAACTATAGATTATGATTTTAATGATGTTTTATGTAATGAAGGTCCAGAAAAAGTAAAAGAAGCCTTTGTTACAAAATACTTAATACCATTAAACATAAAAGAAATAATGGAAGAAGAAGTCACGGAAGAAAAACAACTGAATTCCATATTACATGAAGGCACATTTAACATAATATTTGGTTCGGGTGGAGTTGGAAAATCTAGAGTAGCTCTAGAGATGGCTTTTTGTTTGTGTTCTGGAGAACAATTTCTTTATTTCGAAACATTTGGAAAGCATAGAATTCTTTATATAGATGGTGAAATGACAGGTGCTGAAATTCAAGATAGAATAAAAGACATAATAGTAAGACATGATGAATCTGATTTTGAAAGTGATAATTTTAGAATAATCAAAGCCATGGATATATTAAATCAAACTGGTGAAGACATAGATTTATTCCAGGAAGAACATAGAAGTCGATTTGATCAAGCTATAGAACAATCTGATGTAATATTCTTAGATAACCTTGGAAGCTTAACAATGCCACCAGAAGGAGACAGCTTCAAGTTAGATAAGCTTCAATGGATTAAAATGTTTAATTGGATTAAAGAATGGCGAGCAAAAGGGAAAACGTTTGTTCTTCTAATGCATGCTAACAAAAGTGGATCACTAGAAGGTGTTGGTAAAATCAGAAACGATGCTGATTTAGTCTTAGAATTAAAAAAACCAATAGACATTGATACGTCAGCTTTAATCCATTTTGAAGTCTTCTATGATAAAGCCAGAAAGATACCAGTCTATAAACAACAATCATTCTCAGCTAAAATAATGCCTGAAAGAAAACAATACTTTGGCTGGTTTAGTACCAAAATTTGAGCGGAATAAAAGGATTACCATTAGATGAAATTACATTCAAAAACCTTGCTTGCCAACAGTCCGCATTGTATGCCGGTACAAGGTGTACTTCTGTTACGGGCAGGACACGACGCAACGGTCGAGTTGCATCGCTCGTGCTTACGGCAAGGTCCATGCCGAGCCGCTGCCCGAAGTATACCGCCAATACACGCTGGTGTCAAGACAATTCTTCTAAATAATATATAATAAAGGATAAGAGTATGAATATTAAAGACTTAAGAAGAAACATTCTTAAAGAGAAAAAAGAGCTGAACTTCTTATGGTATAAAAAAGATAACCCTCAACTTTTACTTATGGACTTAAGAGATCGGAAGACTTTAAAAGAAGAGCTTGAATGGAAACACTATAATAAACAAAAGCTTGAAGGTGGAGAGTTCTTTAAGATACTAAGGCTATCTATGTCTTTTGTGGATAGAAAGGTATCTACACGTAAAACTTTAAGTATATTTCCATATTATAAGAGAGGAACTAAGGGATACTTACTGGACACAAGTGTTATAACTATTCTCCCTAAAGAAATACAACTTCTAGTAAAAAAAAGCATGGAAGAAAAAGGAACTAATATAATATTATTTAATGAGACAATAATAACTCTACCACCTGAATATTTCAGGATATTAAAACGATAGGATATACATGGAAATTAAAAATATTAAACAAAGCCAAAGCAAATCTAGAGTTTGTTATTTTGATTTAGAATTAGAAGAAAATTCAATTTTATTAGAAAATATACGATTGATAAAACTTGAAAACAACGAGTTTTATTTAGGAATGATCACTTCAATTAAATCCTCTTATTTTAATTGTAAGTTTATTAATTCTAAATTAGAGCAAGAAATTATTAGTGCTTTGTTAAAAACAATTCCTTCTAAATGGATAGAATTAGCGGCTACTTCTAAGTTTAAAGTTGTTCCGTCAACTATTGAAATAAATTCATTAGTCATTAACTTAAGGAAAAATAATGAAAATACAAAACTTTAAAAAGATTGATAAAGGAAGTCTCCTTGGAAAACTTGATTTAGAATTTGAAGAATGGGGACTAACAATTAGAGACATTCTATTACTTAATGGTAAAAATGGTATGTGGCTATCTATGCCTAGTAGAAGCTATGAAGCTGAAGGGAAGAAAAAGTACTTTAGCTTTGTTATTTTCGATAAAGAAAAGATAACTCGTATTACAGAAAGAGTTATTAAATCTTTAGAGAATGAATTAAAGGAAGATGCACCTAGTCAAGATTGCCCTTTTTAAGCTGGATAAAACATGAAACACCCATTCAAATGTGCCTTTTGGGCTATAAGCCTTAGCTTGCCCTTGTGGTTAATTATCATAATGATTATAAAAAACTTTCATACTGTTATAAATTAGAGGGATTATGTCATTACTTACTGAAATAACATTTGTGGTAGCTAGTACGTGTTTAACGGCAATAGCCTTTGTTATGGCGTACAATAGCATTGTGATAGTTAACAAGAAGATTGATAGCTATTCATCAAACATCGAGGCTTATGCAGCCAATGAAAATGATGTGATTGAGTTATTATCGGATAAGATAGAGAAATTAGAGATTCAAATAACTCATTTAGAAAGGCAAGTACTTAAATTCACTCCAGTAGACAATGATTTAAAAATAAAACAATCTGAAACATTTGTGATTTCTGAAAAAATAAAACCTAGACCAAAAAAAACAAAAAGAATATGAAGGATTAAGTTTAATAATACTATAGCATTGTTGGTTGGCTTAAATAACCATCTACAGTCTTTTCATTTTAAATATACTCAGGTGTATTAGGACTCAAGTCAATATATCCTTCTGGTAGGCCTAGATCCTTTTCGATTGCATCTTCTAAATAATTTTCAATAATATTATCTTGAGGATATGATTTTATACAATCGTTATGTTCCCTTGAGATGACCGTACAAGCCACCCATCATCAGTTTCTATACAAACACACTCTATGCTATCTCCTAATGCGACTGCTGCAAGACTGCCACCTGCACCAACTGTAGTCACTTGATTTCCGAATCTTATGTACCCTGAAGCGTTTTGTGCTATTTTCCATCCAGCCGCTGTATTTATATTTACAATAGCAAAGGAATCTCCAACTGTTGCCGTTGCTGGCAATGTCATGGTCAACAAGCCTGCCTTATTAGCTATGTAACCATTCTCTGCTACTATTGAGGCGTCAACGGTAGTTAAAGTCCAAGTAAGACCACGACTTGCTTGGAATGAAGGGTCTGCTCCAGCGCCATTTGATGTAAGCACTTGACCAGCCGATCCTAATGCTAAAACTGTAATTGGATTTGCTCCAGATCCTACAAGCACACCACCATCTGCAAATGTTACGACACCAGTACCTCCATTTATTACTGGGAGAATTCCTTTGACCCCATTAACTAGATTTACTTGGTTCCATTCAGGTAACGTTGCTCCTGTTCCTGTATTCGCTAGATATCTGGTTGCTGTAGCATCAAACGCAAGACCTGTAATTGTATTTAAGGCTGAGCCATAGATCACATCGCCTATTGCTGCTGTTGCTGGATAGGTCGCTGTAGTCCATACAGGATCGGCTCCTGTGACACCTGTGACAATAGTCCCTGTAAGACCAACTGCTATTGATGTAAGACTTCCTGTTGCATTTCCTATTTGTAATGTATGATCTGTTGTGCCTGTTACATCAAAGGTTATAGTATTCGTTAATGGTGTGCCTGTGGTTGTAATATTTGCCCCACCTAATAAATTAATATTATATGTAGAATCAACGCCTATAGACCCACCTACATTTCCTGTTAACAATTCTAAATCTGGCTTTATTGTTCCTTCATAAAACTTTCCGCCTTGGCTCATTCTTTCCCCCGTACCTTTTTAGGTAGTATTGTTTATTTTATATTCTAATTCATTCATATTATCTCTTGTGATGATGGGCTAAAATCTATTGAAACGCCTGTATGCTCTTCGATTACAGCCTCGCATCTTTCCTCGATAGGATTATCACCGCCTAAGAAAAGAGATGATAGCCATGCTATAATCATTAAACCTATAAGGAATAAGACTCTACGAACCCACTTGTTGGCTTTTAGCTCTGACATTAGTTTCTCTAGCATTCTAGCATTCCTCCGAAATTTGTATAAGAGATAGACGCATCTCCCATTACATCTGCTACTTTTAATCCACCACCGATTTGTATTCGACAACGAGAGTTATCACCAGCATCCATTGGTATTGTAATTGAACCATAAAAAGTTCTAAAATTTCCAGCATCACGCACACACCCTGCATTTGAGTAACAATAATCAGCTGATACTGATGTTGACTTACATACTGCTTTTCCAACGTTCATAGCTGCTGTTATTCCACTCATTTTTAATGTGCAAATAAAACTATACTTTCCTGTTACTGGAGCATAAAATATATAATCTCCATCGTAATCAGCGTTTTGATCAAAGACTTCAGTATCAAAATGAACACTATATATTGTGTTATTACCTGTTACATCTAATTGACTTAATCCTGCGAATGCAAAAAAAGCTGGTTGTGTTGGCTGAACTATTGCCTGTTCTGTGCCAACTGTAAAATTTGTATTTATTGAATTTTGATTTACCATATTAACACACTAATTTTGGATTAAAATAAGTTCTTAGAGTAGATATGTTACTTTTTATATCTACACTCTTAGCTCCCCCACTAATGACTGCCTGCATTGTTGAAGTGTCACCAGCATCTAGATCTGTTAATGTATAACCTGAAAAATAGTTTACGCCAGGAGCTACAAAATTTGTAAAAAGTCTTGTACAAAAATAATAATTTCTATTACTAGTTATGAGTTTTAAATATCCGTTGTTTCCGCTGAAAACATTTAAACCTAGTTGTTGAAACATTAAATATATTCCAGTTAACGGCGATGTAAATATTCCTGTACCAGTATTATAATCTGCATTTTGATCATAATGTTCATAGTCACATATTACCGTATATGCTGTGCCATCACCTGTTACATTTGAAACATCGTTAGCAACGCAAGCCAATACTGCTGGTTGAAGTGGCATTGTTACTTCATGAGAAGCTGGAGCTATTATATATGTGTTACATGAATTATTTGTCATATTATACCGTTAAATATCCTGCATAAAAAGTTAACATATCTGTTGCATGTCCATTGACATCAACTGTATCAGCACCGCCATTATTAATTTGCACTTGAATTGTTGATGTATCTGCTGCATCCATATCACATTGAGCATTCCCTTGAATTGCATATATTCCAGCGGCTGTTTGACAATTCCCATAATCATAATAATTATGATAGAAAGTTCTATTTGATGTAACTATGAAGCTATTACCTGAAGTGTTTGCGGCTGCAATATCATCTAATTCTAGTTGATAAACAAAATAATACCTTCCTGTCACTGGAGCTGTAAATGTATCTGCTGCAAAATCTGCGTTCTGATCAAACACTTCAGTATCAAAATCTACTGTTACTAGTGTCCCATTTCCCGTTTGATCTGCATCAGTTGAGGAATTATAGGCGCAAAAAGCTGGTTGAGCATTATTTGCTAATTCTCTATTAGCACCAAGAGTATATGAAGCATTAACATTATTCTGAGTTACCATCTAAGCCTCCAAGGATTCAGCTTCTCTTTGTACTCTATTCTTATATTCTGGTCTAGCTACTATAAATTCTATTAGCTCGTCTTCATCTGATGGAAATGATGCTACTGTTGGATCTGCTATAAATAGTGTGGTCCATTCTTTTATCATTCTAGACTTGCATGCTGCTATCTTGTTGTCTAGTAAGTCCACTAGGTAGCCTTCTGGATCTTCCCAATAAGCTACGCAAGCTTCGTGCTCATGGTTTTCTATGTTCATGCCATTAGTTAAGATCTTTTCATCTCTTGCTTGTGTTCTTTTAGGCTTCTTAAGTCCTGAACCATTATGCTTTTCAGGCGCAAAATCAGACATTGCTTTAATTTCCGTTACTAGATCCATGTAATTAGCTGGTATTGATCCTTTAGACATTGCTTTAGATTCCTGAAGCTTACCCATCCATTTAGCTTTCATTGCCTTAACTGGCTTACCAGTCATATGGAAGTAAGGTCCTTTCATTGCCCACTCTTCTAGCGTTGTATCTAATTCATTTGCTACAGCTAATCTATCTGCTCTAGAAAGATAATAGCCTTCTTTTAATAGTTTTTTCATTTGTTTCTCCTTTTATTTAACATTCTAGTTTTCCTGAAAAAAAGCTTCCTGTGCCATCAGCTAGAAAATCTACTGTTTTCGTTGAATTATTTACATTAACTCTAACAAATACAGTATCTGTGGCATCCATATCACATAAACTATCTATGGAAAATGAGTTAGCGTTCCCTACAGTCCGTGTTACACCAGGATTACATATAAATTGATAGTTTCTATGTGTGGTTACTAATACATAATTAGAAGCCGTGTGAGCAGCGCCTAAGTCAGTAGCTACATTAGTAGATGACAAGACATATCTACCTGTTACAGGGGCTGTAAATGTATTTGTTCCATCGTAATCTCTGTTCTGATCGAAAATCTCTGTTGTAAAATTAAGAGTTAGTGCTGTTGAATCTCCTGTGCCATTTAATTGATCTGCTGTATGGGTGGCCAAAAATGCTGGTTGATACGGCATCGTTACTTCGCCTGCTGTAGAACATTGCCAGTAATTAATTGCACTAGATGGACTTCCTCCGTGACCTAGAGTAAACTGATTAGCTAAAGCATTCGCTTGACCAAATACCCAGTCAAAACCATCAATTACTTGTGCCGTAAAATATGGATCGCCTAATCCTCCAGATTGAATAAGGGATCTTACATAACAATGCGAACCTGCATCATTTGAAGTATTTAAACATGATAAATCTACTGTTCCACCAGATATTGTTGCTCGTGTTACAAATGATTGTTGATATACATCTGACCTTCCTTCAAAACCTGTCATTTCCCATATAACATTTCCAGCTGAAGGTGTAGCTCCATCTGTAATCTTTAGAGGATCATTAGCAACGCTATTATCAGGACCGAAGGAATATTCGCTTCCCCCAGGTATTTCCCAATGAACAAAAGGATCTCCAGTCGAAGTTGTGCCGCCTACGCTTAGATTGAGCGCTGCGCTTGAGGCAGTAGCCGTATTATCCATATTCATTATGTTAGCCTGAACAACTCCTGCGGCTTCTCTGCCTCTACATGTGAGGTCTCCATCTGTTTCTGAAGAGGTGCAAGTGAAGGTTCCGCCCGCTGTTAGGCTAATGCCATCGGCTGCAACTATATCATCAAACTGTGAGATAACTGTTGCTGTATTTCCGATTAAGAAAGAATTGCTTGTTCCTGCTGTGTCCGTTACATGTATATGGTTATAGAAGAATCTTGATTTTGAGGCTGTGTCTGCTGACCAAAAACCAAATCCTGCATTATTTGTGGCTGTTACATGTAATGTATTTCTGAAAAATTCATGGGTTATTCCAGTTCCTCCTAAATATACAAAGCCCGCAACTATTAGGGCATTCGGATCTGTTACAGTCATTTTATTGTCATTCATTTCGAATACACCAGTTGATGATGTATCTACCCCTACACTAGTAACTAAAGCCGTTCCGCTACAAGAAACATCTAAATCGTTTATCCGTTGTAGTGTAATTACTCCTCCATCTGCTGTCTTGAAAGCTCCCTTATTAGCTGTTCCGCCTCCGTCTCCAGTATGTGCATATGTAACTTTACCTATCGTAACTTTAAGTGTTCCTGCTCCCGTTAGACATCCTACTGATGGTTGTGTTACTGCTGCTATGTTAGCGGCGCAAGTCATCTCAAGCTGACATTCTTTAAATGTAGCTCCGCCTGTTGATCCTTGGACTGTACATAAAGCACTTGTTGCTGCGGTACAACTGATCCCGAAATATTTGTATTGGATTCCTGTGAATGTTGCGAAATCAACTACGTTGGCATCTGCTTGAGTGATGATTACGTTAGTGGGTTTTCCTACGGCTATGACTGTTACATTGCTACAAGCATGGGTTACGGTTTCTGTATAGGTGCCTGGGAAAACTTTGATTGTATCGCCTGCAACTGCTGCTGTTACCGCTGCCTGAATTGTAAGTTTTGCATTGCTTGCTGTTTTACCATTGTTCGTATCATTGCCATGTTTTCCAACATAAAGAATATTGTCTAAATCTGTTATTAGTGATGAGACTGTTCCCCAATCTAGATTGTCTGCTCCATCAGTAATTAATATCTCATTAGCATTTCCATCGGCGATAGGAAATTCATAAGCACTTGCAAAGGTTACTGCTGCTGTCGTTGCATCTACTGTTATAGCTGCTGTGCCTGTGCTTGGGTGTGATGAATTAGATAGCTTCCAAGGATCTCCTGCTACTTGATTATCAACGCCTGCTGCAAAGAAATGTGAACCTTGAACTTCCCAACTTACAAGAGCGTCTCCACCTAAAGGTGGTGTAGTTAATCTGAAATCTGCATGAGATGCTGCGTTTACATCCACGTTAACTACTGTTAACATTCTAGGTGTTGCTACTGCTGTGATATTTGAGAAAGAAAAATCACCATATGATGTAGCTGACCAACTAGGATCTGCAAAAGTTGTTGAGACTAATAATTGTCCTGTTGTTCCCGGATTTAAAGCTGCTAAAGCTGTTCCTGTTCCTGTCCCAAGAATAAGTCCATGATCTGTTTGCGCTCCAAGCTTAGCTTTTAAGCTTGAAGGATTTATTGCATAATTATCTACTAGCGTTCCAGATATCGCTTGTGCATCTGTTGATAAATATATTATACCTTCATTTACTGTCGTTGCATCTTCTCCAGACACAGTTATTAGATTTCCAGGTCCTTGACCTTTTACATTTATACCTGTTCCGCCAAGTATCTGTAATCCTCCAGTTGCGTTGGGTTCGACCGCTGGTGCACCATCATCAGTTAAGAATGTTTCTACTCCTGTTCCGCCTACTAATTGAACAAATCCAGACGTTACTGTAAAATGAGACGAATCAAACGATGCTAACCCTTTAGTTGCAGCAAGTGCTGTTGCTCCAGATGTTGCATCTATTCCACTAACTGTTAAAGTTCCTCCAGCTCCAGAAGTTTGAATTCCTTCACCACCAAGAACTTCAAGAACATTTCCTATTGCTATCGCTGACCCAGCATCTGTTAAAAAACTTGTTGGAATCTGCGGATTAGCTGCTTCTATATCTATTAATCCTGATTGGCTCAAAATCTTGCTCCTTAACGTCTTTTGTTTTAAATGTATTCTTTTCTTATAGTTTTGTATATATCCTATCTATCAATGTATACAAATTTTCTATCTTTTTTTCATTAATAAAGACTGTTTTCTTCAGAACTTTTATTTCTCTTAATAAACCTTCATTATCTATCTTGTGCATTGATATTTGTTCTTCTAAATCTTTTTTTACTTTTAATGCTTCTGAAGGTAATGATAAAATCTCTTCTTTCATAATTTTAACAGATTTAATTATTCTATTAGTTAACCTTTGATCTTGGCTATCGCATACCTTTGCTAATACATTAATTGCTTTATTATTTAATGTAATATCTTCTTCTAATGAATCAATTCGCTTATCTGACTTTTGTTGGTTTCTATAAACCGTTTCAACAGATTGATCTATTGTCTCTATTTCATTATGATTTCTTGTATTTAAGTTAGATTGATCACTTTTTAGCTTTTTAAACTCGTCATATATACTGGAGAAACTTGAATGACAAACATCTACCTCTCTTTGAAGACAATCTATTCTATTCTGCATTTTAAGAAGTCTAGAATTAATTAACTTATGCTCAGAGTCTAGTTTTATGTTTAAATTATTTACTGCTAAATTAGAAGCGGATATAGCATTATTATGATTCTTTATCTCTTGTTGAACCACTAACCCAAACTCTTCTGCTAAATCACGTTTCTTTAACATTTTGCTCCTTTAAACTATGCATTCAACATACACATTTCCGCTTACTGGCGCTGTTATTTGTTTTACTGAAAATTGAGTGCCTACTTCCAATACAAATTTATCATCTTTCTTATTTATATTTGCTTGCAGATCATATAACCTAAAACTCCCTGCTGCCAAATACATTTCATCTTGTCCTGTATCTGTAGTGAAATATAAATTGCCTTCTGTATCATTAGAAACACAAAAAGCTCTTACTGGATGGGTTGTAACTGCTCCTACATTTGCATATGCTGCACTTATTCCCGCAAATCCTAATGTCTTTATTGGCTCAAAAAAAGCTCTTGATGTCATAATTTCCTCCTTATTTATTTTTTTAATTTTAAACTAGCAAGGGCTTCCTTCATGAGGACACTCTTCTTTTACTGCTTCTTCTGCTTTTTTTGCATCTTTAGCTCGAACAGCTTCTGTTGCTTCTTGTTCTTGTTTTTGTGCGGCAGAAATTAGTTCAACCGTATGCCCCTTAGCACTTAAAAGCTCATCATGTAATGTTCCAAGACTCACGTCATTGTCACATATTAAAATGATTTTACCATCTTCTGACATGAATTTTTGAGTTCCTATTTGTTTCATATTTACTCCTTTAAGATTATCTCTATTTAAAAATATGCCAGGCACTAGAGTTGTGCTTTTCGGAAGCTATCCTAGGCATATATGTTTTTAATTACTTACTAGCTTTGACCTATAACGACCCAGCTAAAGCTAGTTACATCCGTCGCTGCGGCTGCTCCTGTTACACCTATTGCATTAAATGTTATTGTAGCACCAGCTGCAATAGTATACACAATATGTCCTACTGCTGGAGATCCATTTAAAGCATAACGTGTGCAAACAATTAAATCAGTAGCAGCTATATTTGTATTAGCTACAACTACTTCTCCAGCTACGAAAGTGCTTTTTCCTGCGAAATCCGTCGCAGCTCCAGTGTTATAACTAAGTTTAGTAGCAACATTTGCTAACGATAAATCACCATAAACATTAACACCACCAGACCCTGCTTTAAGATCAAGAGTTGCTGTAGTGTTTTCTGTACCTACGGTTATAGCATTTGCTGCCGCACCAGTTCCAACATTAATAGTTTTGACGCCTGTAGAAGCTGCCACATTTATTGTCTGTATTCCAGTACCACCAAGTATTGTAGCTGCACCAGTGTTATTACCAGTTCCTCCAAAGTTGATAGTTCCAGAAGTTGTTGTCGGAGCAAATGTATAATCACTTGTTGCTGCACCATCTAAACTAAAGTTTCCTGTACCGCATATTAATGTAAGAGCTGCTGCTCCTGAAGCTGAACCAATAGTAACTAAGTTAGCTACTGCTCCTGTTGCTATTCCAACAACTTTAGCCGCTGTTGCTCCTCCTGCGATATTAACTGTTGTAGCACCCTCGCCACTTCCGATCTCAACAATGTTAATTCCATCAGAATCGCCTAGAGTCATAGTGCCAGTTTGGCTGGTTCCACCAATTGCTATAGTGCCTGTTGTAGTACTTGCTCCAAGTGTATAAGTTGAAGCTGCATTACCATCTAAGGTAAAGTTTCCTGTTCCAGCTTTAAGGTCTAATGAAGAAGCTCCTGTTGCATCACCTATAGTAATTACATCTGCGGAAGCAGCTGCACCGATATTAATTGTTTTAGCACCTGTACCACCACCAGCAATTTCTACTGTCCTAGCACCTGTTCCAGAAGCAAATTTACATGTTCCTGTATTTACGCCAGTTGAAGAAATCTCATAAGTAGAAGTTGTATCACCTTCTAAAGTGAAGTTTCCTGTTCCAACTAGTAGATCAAGAGAAGCCGCTCCTGATACAGTACCTATTGTTACTACGTTAGCTACAGCTCCATCCGCTATGTTGACTACATTAGCAGCTGTTGCTCCACCAGCAATTTCTACTGTTGTAGCGCCTTCCCCAGAACCGATTTGAACAATATTAATACCATCAGAATCGCCTAATGTAATAGTTCCTGTCTGAGAAGTACCACCTATATCAATTGTACCTGTAGTAGTAGTTGCTCCAACTGTGTATGTAGTAGCTCCTACGCCATCCAGTGCAAAGTTTCCTGTACCTGTATTTAGAACAATTGCTGTAGCTCCAATAACATTACCAAGAGTAAGTGTATGAGCTATTGCGTTTGTTCCTACGTCTAATGCACCTGTTCCGCAATCTACAACAACAGAACAAGCTCCATTAGAGTTTCCTAGAGTAATTGTTCTCTCACCATCTGTACCAAGGTTAATAGCTTGGTCAATATCGTCATTACCAATATTGATAGCTGCTGCACTTGAATTAAGATCAATTGTTCCTGCTGCATCTACTACGAATTTATCACTAGCATTTGCTGTTATATCTCCAGTAGTTGTTGACGCTAAAGTAATTCCGCCAGTTCCTGAATTAATTGTTACTGCGGTTGTTGTTGTAATATTCCCAATTGTAATCGCTCGTGCTGCTGCTCCAGTTCCACAATTTATAGCTCCTGTTCCTGCGTCAGCTCCTAAGGAAAGAGCTGCTGCACCTGTTACTATTGTTGCGGATGCTCCAAGAGTAGCTAATCCAGTAGTTGATGCAGTTGTAAATTCTGCTGCTGCTGGTGTTGTACTCCCGATTGCTGGTGGTACTGCAAAAATATCTGCCAATTTTAATGGTGTAATTGCTTTATTATCTAGGGTTACAGCTTGAGTTTCTGCTGTTGTTGCAACTTCTAAGATACCTTTCACTGTTTCTGAGGCGTCTGGCGCTCCAGCAATCGCAACTGCAGCAAGTCCTGCTGGTGTGTTAGCCACTGTGTCTAAGGCACCTGCGGTAGTTTCAGCCACCGTTGCCAGTCTAACAATACCCTTCTGAGTTGTAGTTCCATCTTGAATAAGTGACTCTATAGCACTGTCAAGCACGCTAGGATTAATCATTAAATCTGTTCTTTCTCCAGCCGCAGCTTCTGTCGCTGTTGCAAACCTAGCTTCGCCTGTTCTTTTATCAGTTGCCTTAGGTCCCATGTAGGAATTTGGGCGTTTATATTTTGGCATGGTTTCCTCCTATGCTTGGTTAACTTTATTTTTAAAGTAACCAACGTAAGTATAAATTTAAATATTTAATTGGATAACAATGAAGATTGGTATATACTTATATACATGACAAAAATGTATAAACGCACTACCATTTGGTTACCTATTGTTATACACACTCAAGCAAAGATGATGGCTTTATTAACAGACTCATCATTTTCTGACTTGCTACGTATAGCTTTGTTAAAAGAAATTAAATATTTAAAGGCACAGAATGATAAAAAAAACACTTACAAGATTAAATGAGTTATTCCACGTTGTGAATGATAAGAAAATTATAGGCCCTGCTCCTATGATGACTGGTAATTGCTCAAGCTTAATAGGTGATTGCTCAGAATTAAGTGGTAATTGCTCAAACTTATGGGGTAATTGCTCAAGCTTAATAGGTGATTGCTCAGAATTAAATGGTGATTGCTCAGAATTAAGGGGTGATTGCTCAAGCTTATTTGGGAATTGCTCAAACTTATGGGGTAATTGCTCAAGCTTAAGAGGTCATTGCTCAGAATTAAGGGGTGATTGCTCAAGCCTAAAGGGTGATTGCTCAAGCTTATTTGGGAATTGCTCAAGCTTATTTGGGAATTGCTCAAACTTAATAGGTGATTGCTCAGAATTAAATGGTGATTGCTCAAGCTTAATAGGTGATTGCTCAAGCTTAAGAGGTCATTGCTCAAGCTTAATAGGTGATTGCTCAAGCTTAATAGGTGATTGCTCAAGCTTAATAGGTGATTGCTCAAGCTTAAGAGGTCATTGCTCAGAATTAAGTGGTAATTGCTCAAGCCTAAGGGGTGATTGCTCAAACTTAATAGGTGATTGCTCAAGCTTAAGAGGTCATTGCTCAGAATTAAGTGGTAATTGCTCAAGCTTAAGAGGTCATTGCTCAGAATTAAATGGTGATTGCTCAAGCTTAATAGGTGATTGCTCAAGCTTAAGAGGTCATTGCTCAAGCTTAAGAGGTGATTGCTCAGGCTTAAGTGGTTATTGCTCAAACTTAAGAGGTCATTGCTCAAGCTTAATAGGTGATCTAGACGAGGCAAACATTTCTAATGCCGAGAGACTCAATGGCATTGATATTAAAGACTTAATTAAGGATGAGGACACGATTTAACCCCTAAAACATTCCCTCAAAACAACCACTTAAACCTCTAAAACTCAACAACATAAAATGCCACTTTCTCTATTTACCCTAACGCGTTGCCCTAAGTACTTTACCCCAATTTCCCGATCGTTATTGATTTAAAGATGTAATAATAAGATAATATAGAAAAATACCTGGTTTTCTTAATTGGGTTTTTTCCTAAAGTCTACGTGTTAGCGCATGTAGGCTTTATTTTTGTCGTACGGGTCTTTAGAAAAATTCGGGTTTTTTAATTAAAATATTATCTGTAGTTTACTTATTTGTTACATTCCCATAGACTAGATGTTATAACTATATATAAGGCTACTCCATGAAATATCTATACATTTTATTGTTTATTTGGGGAATTCAAATCATTTTTAGAGACTGATTCTTGAGATTCTTTTCCTGCTATAAATCCAGTTTTATATAAATATCTAATTAATTGATCTGCTGCTTGATTTGTCTCTTTTGATCCAGCGT
>Ga0222683_1000196_pt1 | contig 26802 bp, 34 predicted proteins | sample AntAcemetage1073_FD_179841 | JGI IMG/M metagenome (GOLD analysis project Ga0222683, IMG submission 179841) | Saline water microbial communities from Ace Lake, Antarctica - #1073 | ecosystem: Environmental > Aquatic > Non-marine Saline and Alkaline > Saline | place: Antarctica: Ace Lake... | reverse complement strand
TGACGTGCATATCAACTGTTTTAAGGCATTATCCTTCTATATTCTCTCCTGGGAAAATTGCGTTTTTCGTAAATATAATAAAGCGAGTTTGAGTGTTATTTCCGTCTTATACGTGGTGTTTTTTTGATACGGGCTGGCATTTTAGGTTTCCTTATACGTTTTTTACCTTTCTTTTTCGATTCTCCCTCAGAATGCTCTACGCTCATGCCTTTTTCAATATGGTGTTTTTGTCTCTCTTTTTTTCTTACCATTTATTTCACCTTATCCTTATTTTCTTCTAAATCTATTTCATAACTGGCTTTTCAATCTTCTACGTCTTCCATATCTTCTATAATTTTGCTATCCATTTCACTCAACAATACTTCATAACAAGGTTTACAATACCATAAATCTTCCATTGTTCGTTCATCTAGCAATTCTTCAACTACATCTTTTCCACAGGAATGACAACGAAATTTCATTTTTCTCCTCCCTCCACACCTACACTTCTATAACAACCATTTCTTTAAAAATCTTTCAACGTCCTCTGCCAATCATCAGGCAACACAACACGCCGTTCAACCTCCTGCCATTCAAGACCATAATCAGCCAGTAACTTCTTCACCATATCAGGAACACGAGGGGCACATAATATCCCACGTACATCCGCTTCCTTAACATCCTTCTTGATATCGTTTACATACATCCTCAACTGCTGAACCGCACTGATATTTGCAAGACTACGTTTAACCTCAATAACCACGGGAATATGGTTCTTGTCGTAACCAAAAAGGTCTATCATCCCTGATTTCACGTGTTTCTCCCGTTTACTGATACGCAACCCTTCTTCAATCACATCTGGGTCACTAATGATTTGATTTACAACATCTGATTCCATACCTGCTATTGCTAGATTCGCATTATCACAAAGTGATGTAGCAACAGCAAGTTTCAGATTACCGAACGTAACTTTCATCTTCTCTGGAGGGCGAGTATGATGAGACCTGATAACCAGATGGTTTTCTTCAACACGGAACTCTGTTTTTGTCCCAGTTGGTTGCCAGTTAACAGGTTCACGCATAACAGGTTGATGAACCAACACTGTACCATCCTGTTTAATCATCATAACCCGTTCCCCCCAATCCAAGAGTGACCGTGCACGTCCACGGTAATCAACCATGCAATCTCCAATGAAGAATCATGGTTTTCTCAGGTTTGGATTTATGATACCTGTCTATAAACTCTAACGCATCAGATGATGATGGAGTAAGGATTGTCTTCAGCAAAGATAACACTTGAAAAACATAATCGTCTTCATGATAAATCTTTGTTTTGGTTTGAGGGAGATAAAAAAATATTTGAGGGTGTACTAATTTATACCATTTTATGAAAGGGATGATTCAGGTAGGTGATTTTGTAAAAATCAAAAATCACACTGGGTTATATGGGGAAGTCGAAGATGTTTCTGAAAGATTTACAACGATAAAATTAGTTGACGAGAAAGGCATTTCTAAGGGGCATTTAAAACTGGAAGATTTCCATGAACGGAAGCTAAACATTAATATTCGTAAAAAGGTAAAAGTGTTAATGAACGAATATTCTGGATAAAAACATACTATTTTGAATTCAAACTAGAACTCCCAAGCGAGTGAGTTCTTCTGATACTTTCTCTACTGCCTTTAATACGTCCTCTGTGCTTCTTGCACCTACGCAGACTATTTTACCAGAACCGAAAACCAAAATAACTGCCTTAGGTTCCTCCACTCTATAGACCAATCCTGGGAACTGCTCAGGCTCATATTCCACATTTTCCAACCCAAGGCCCACTGCCACCTCATTCATATTAAACTCAGCACCTAAATCAGATGTAGCAACCATGTTCTGAACAACTACCTTAATATCCTTATTCTTAAACACATCTGCTCCTATCTTCCTTAATTTTTCAGCTACTATTGCAACAACCTTATGCACATCCTCAACACTCTTCGCTCCAGTGATATTAGCCTTACCGCTTGTAAAAAGGAGCGTAGCTGTCTTCGGATTGCTTATTCTAAAGACCAACCCAGGAAATTGTTCAGGCTCATATTCAGTTTCTTCTGATGATTGCGCTATTATGTCTAAGTCTAATTTCTCAGCGAATGTCGCAGATGCTACAATGTTTACCACCTTTATGTCTACCATATAATTATCATCTCCCTGTCGCCAAACTTCCGAAATGATAAACCCTCTATTAAAACAATACCCCTTGTACTGATTTCTATCTCCGCTTTGAAAAGACATAAATACGCCTGTTCCAATAGATAATTTGAGTGGGGAGAACTAATTTTATGCAATAACACGATTTTCGCTCCTAGAAAACAGAATTCTGTGTCCCAGCATCCTATCCTCTCCCATATGTTGAATGTAGGTAAACGTGAATATCAGACGATAAGCAATGGTGAACTCAGGTTGAAGAAGGTTAATCCATAAGTTGTAATAGATATTTATATAGTTATTCCATTTACTTTATTTCGAGAGTAAACTTTTTACTACCTGCATCTATGTGTACAACATAATCTTCAAAAACAGGGCATATACCAACAAGTATTGCTGGGCAATTTTCCATGACGCAAATTTCCTCATCATTATATTCAACTTCTCTTCCACCTCTTCCAAGAAAAAAATGAGCTTTTGATGAAAAAGCATGACAAGTTCCATTTGCAGTAATTATCTCATCCTTCCTGGGTTTTAGAGATAGCTTTAGAATATCAGCAAAATCCTTTGGAATTGTAACTTGATCTGCTCCTGAGTCCAAAACTGCATCTATTGGTGGCGTGGATTTATCATCTGTTCCAATAAATCTAATTGGAACCCTAGGTACGTTACATCCAAATTTCTTGTAATTAAAATCGAAATGTTTTAGATGAGAAATACGGGGCATAAGAAAGGTTTAGAAAAAACAAGTACCTTCTAGGAGTTTTTGATCTATTGTAATTTCATTGAATGGATATTTCCTTCCTTCTTCGACTACATTAGCTAGACTTGAACTGAAGTATATTATATTGTCCTTCTTATCTCGAAGGAGCCATTTCCCTATGTATTCCTCCTCCAGGTCTTTCTTTTTCATGATTTTTCGTCTCCTAATATATATTATATATCTAATTATTTATATTCTTTTTCCTATATTAGTTATTTGGTGAGGAAATATATTCCTTGACTAAATATTTTTCTCACACACCAATTGCCATCTTTTTCAATATATATGTAATTGTTAAAGATATTTAAATATTACTTGAAAAACTGTTACAGGCGTAATAATGCCATTGAAACATGGCCATTCGATACCAATATTGGTAATATTTGCTAATATTTCAATATCATTTATCGTTTTGACTTAGCTATCTAAAAACTCCTATCAAATAGGGGTTGACGTGCATATCAGAGGTTTTAAGGCATTATCCTTCTGTATTCCCTTCAAGAGAAAAGGGTTATTTTTTATTTTTCAATTTTGCTCTTTTTACTATTACTAGAAACAAAAAAAACCACAAAGTAAAAAACAATATTGCACCAATTAAAACTAGACATAGAATTGAAAACCAGAATGTGAATATAGCTAAAAGAAATATCAGTAATAACCAATAAGATAGTTTTTTCTTAATTCATTTCACCCTATCCTTATAAAAAATATCTTGCAAAGATAAATACCCAGACAACAATTTGAACAATATATTGTATTCCAATCAATACTGTTACATAAGTATGATAATCTACATCCTTCCTATCAAGAAAAACTTCAATTCTGTTAGTAATCCCCTGTACAAACCATATTAATAACCCACCTAGAGTTATTTCAAATGCAATTCTCCTAACGTATTCATTGTCAACACCTTGAGCTGGTACAAACATTGATAGAACTAAAACAACACCTGAAAGGTAAAGGAGATATTTCCAGTAATTGGTTATTTTGAATCCACTAAATCCTGGTGTTGGTTCCATGTTTCTATTTCACCTTATCTTTATTCTCTCTCAAATCTACAATTTCAAAACGACTATTGCTATATAATCTCTTTTCTATCTCCTAAGGGGTAATCTTTCTGATGCCATAATGCTCTGGATATGGACCAACATTGAGGAATATGTCTTTTCATATTCTTCTCCCCTTACCTCATTTAGGTCGTTGTTTGCAATGGTTTTTCCTTTAAATTCAAAATTAGAAAGGAACACTCCCTTTCTGCATCTAAGAAGCAAATGTTGCAAAGAAATCTCTTACACCGTGAAGGAATAATTCCCAGTTCTGGATAGCAAGGTCAAGTCCGCCCTGATACAACCATATTCCTGTGAACATTATTACAGTCAACGCAATAAACATTGCAATAAATGTACCAAATCGTGCCTTGTGATATTGCTGTTGTGGATACGCTCTCTGTGAATATCCATACGGTTGTTGCTGTGGTGCAGGTTGCTGGATTATGATAGGTGGTTGTTGAGGTTGTTGAGGTTGTGTGTAAATTACCTGTTACCAATATAATATTCTGTAGCTTAATCTGTAAACATAAAATCTCTTTTCTTTTATGTTAGATTACTTAAAATCTTTTAATAAGGGATACTGGTCAGTCTTCTGAAACTCAGGCACCTCTTCCAGATAGACATTAATGGACGTTGGAAAGATAAAAATAATTGTCATAAGGAGGGGGCTTCAAACCACTGACCTTTATCTAATAAGGTATAGTTTTAATCAAATCTGTTCTGGTTACAATCCCTATAATCTTGTCGTTTTCCATTAAAGGTAAAAATCCAACGTTGTTTTCTATCATAATTTTTGCCGCATCTGAGACAGTTATATCTATACCAGCCCAAACAACCGATGTTTTCATTGTATCATTGACCAGTAACTCCTCTAGTCTGTGTTTCTGTTTTCCCAGTGGAAAAGATCTTTTTAGCTTTGCTAATGCAAAAACTACCTCATTATCAGAAATCACGCCAATAAGCGTTCCGTTGTTTATAACCGGCAGTCGTGCAACTTTTTCATCAATCATTCTTCTTCGAGCATGAATAACCCTGTCTTCTGGAGAAACCGAATGTATATTTTCATGCATTATTTCCTTTACTTTCTTTTTACTCTCCACTAAATGAAGCAAATCTGCCTTTGTAACAACCCCTACTAGCTTACCATCTTCTACGACATTTAGCATTGTAGGGCCAGGCTCACCAACGGTCTTAAGGATTGTCTTCACTTCTGCATCTGGAGATATAATCTCGATATTTTTATCTGTGACTGATGATGCATGCAGTCTTGCTGCGGGCACACCTCGGCTTCTTATCGATCCAAGTTTGGTCGCTATTTTGTTGTCGGTTATAACACCAATTAGTTTTTTTTCTTCTACAACGGGTACTTTAGTAATTTCATGTTTCTTCATCAGTTTTAGAACATATTTTAAATCAACATCTTTGTCTACAAAAATAACATCTTCAGTCATTACGTCCTTTACTTTCATTCTTTATCATCCCCTTTACCTATGTAAAAATAACGTTATCATTCATATTCCAATGCGTCTATGCAGTCCTCACATAGTAAACGTCCATCAACATCCTTCAAATTGGCGGAGAGCGTACCGCAATCTTCACATTTACCAGAAAAAACCTGCCTCCTCATATAGGCTTCGTCTCTCTTACTTATGTCGTACCACTCCCGAGATATTTCGTGCAATATGGGAGATATCCTTGAGATGTCCTTATTGGTTATTATGCCAATCAATTTACTCTTCTCCACAACAGGCAATCGTCTAACATTGCACTTCCCCATTGTTTTCATAGCTTCTTCAAGTGATGCATATGGATCAATTACCAATATGGGAGAACTCATAATATTTTCAACGGCCACCTCACTGGCTTTTAGATTTTCAGCAACAACCTTTTTTATTATGTCACTCTCAGTGATGATTCCTAATGGTTTATCACTTACAACTATACAATTCCCAATGCCTTTTTCTTTCATTAAAATTGCAACTTCCTCAACTGAAGTTTTTGGTTTAACTGTTACGGGGTTAACCCTCATCGCCTCTTTGACAAGAACGTTGCCTTTACTCATTTTAATACCTCCCTTCTATTGGGAACATGTGGGGGCATTTGTCACAGGCATTAAAACCTTTCGCCGTATTTTAACCTTTGTTATATTGTCGCGAATCAATGCGACGTTTGATGTAAAGTTAATTGTTTGTCCTAATAAAAATTACGATTAATGTGGTATCAAAACACATTTTAGTATGTAAATACATACTCTAATCATATGGTGAGTTTTACTGTTAAAGGCACGCCTGCAGCGAAAGCGCGTCCAAGATTTACATCGATGAATGGAAAAGTGAGGGCGTATACAACTAAAAAATCTGCTACATATGAAAATCTCGTAAAACTCGAAGCGCAAAAGCACATAACAAAGCCGATTGACGGTCCAGTTGCCCTATATATCCACTTTTATCTGCCACGGCCCAAACGACTGGTATGGAAAACAAAACAGATGCCATCGATATATACTGACAAACGTCCAGATATTGATAATCTTGCAAAATCAGTTATTGATGGTCTTAATGATATTGCATTCCGAGATGATGGTCAAATAGCAATGTTGCATATCCAAAAGAGGTATTGTGAAGGTAACAGTCAATCAAGAGCATCAATCAAAATAGAGCAATTAGAGGAATAAGACAAGGTTTAGGTTTCACATGTTTTCTTACAACCTATATAGGTTTCACACTGTACATATGTAGGTAATCTAATTCGAAACGTTTTAGAACTGCATTGCATTATTGCTTCTTCGATTACCATGAAAAAGATGATTATTGCATACGATGGCTCTGATGCATCCAAAAAGGCAGTGAAAGTATGTTTAAAATGTTCAAATAATGATGACGAAATAGTTCTTCTCACTGTTATACCTGCGGAGTTAGCATCATCATCCTTCACAAAGATGTTGTTGCCTACAATTGATCTAAGCTCTATGGTGCAGTCAGGTAGCTTCAAGGAAAAAGCTATGGAGTCTTTGTCTAAAGTTGCAGAGGAAATTGAGTCTAATGTTGAAAAAGTGGATGTTGCTGTAGAATCTGGCGATCCAGCAGATGAAATTCTTTTATCAGCAAAGAAACATGGGGCAGATATCATAGTTTTAGGATACAAAGGATATGGAAAAGAGGGGCGGTTTTTACTCGGTAGCGTTACTGATAAGGTAGTTCGCTACGCAGGAGTTTCAGTTTTAGTGGTAAGATAAAATATTTCGTGATATTAATGCATCCTTCGGATGAAATACGGGGAGTTAAAGGTAATATACTTTCTAATAAGAAAATAGTTCTTGGAATTACTGGCAGCATTGCATCTGTTGAATGTGTTCGATTATCTAGGGATCTGGTTAGGTATGGTGCTGAGGTTTTCCCAGTTATGACCTCCGCTGCTACAAAAATTATTCATCCTGATTCGCTCGAATTTGCAACCGGGCATAAACCCATTCTTGAATTGACTGGGGAAACAGAACATGTTTCCTTATGTGGCATGGTAAAGGAACCTGCAGATTTACTTCTTATTTCTCCATGCACGGCCAATACTATTTCCAAGATAGCACATGGTATTGATGATACGCCTGTTACGACTTTTGCCACTACGGCCGTCGGTTCAGGAATACCAATCTTGATTGTTCCTGCAATGCACCTCTCTATGTATAATCACAAGGTAGTTCAGGGCAATATTGAGATATGCAAAAAAATCGGCATTAAATTTGTTGAACCATACATTAAGGGAAACAAAGCCAAAATGGCAGATATTGGTGAAATTGTTGCACGTTCGATTAGAGAAACTGGTAAACGAGACATGGTAAAGAAAAACGTTCTCGTAATAGGTGGTTCTACGGCAGAGTCAATTGATGATGTTAGAATAATTTCCAATCGCAGTTCTGGTAAAACGGCAGTGTGGCTTGTGAAGAATGCTTTTGTTAGAGGTGCAGAAGTTGAGTTCTGGTATGGCTGCAGTAGGGAGCCTGTGCCAGGCTACATAAACATGGTGAAATTTGAGTCTGTTGAAAATTTAATGGAACTGTTGGAAACAAAGGATCTAAACAAATTTGATGTTATCATTATCTGTGCTGCGATTTCAGATTACATACCTAAAAAAAGAGAAGGTAAAATCCCATCAGGAGAAAAGAAACTTGTTTTGGAAATGTCACCAGCACCAAAAATTATCGAAAAGTTGAGAGAGAAAGCACCGAATTCAAAAATCGTTGGTTTTAAACTTGAAGAAAAACAGGATGGACTAGCAGATAGGGCATATGAGCTTCTTAAGAAAAATAAACTTGATTTTGTAGTGGCAAACATGATTTCTGGTCTTGAAAGTGAGGAAAACAAAGTGTGGATAGTAGATAAAAAGGGAAACAGTATCCAAAAAGAAGGAAGCAAGAAAATTCTAGCTGATCATATTTTGGATATAGTATAATAAGAGTGAACTAAATGAGAGCTGTTGCATTTGCACCTGGACATATATCAGGATTTTTTGAACCTGTTTATAACGAAGATATGGCAAAAACAGGTTCTCGTGGTGCAGGCATAAATGTCTCTTTAGGGGCAGTATCTGAAGTCACTGTCAAAGATTCCAAAGATCAGGTTTTTGAAATTTATATAAACAATAAAAAATCCGATTCTTTGGTAGTACGTCTTGCTCTGAAAAATTTAATCGGAGAAAAACCGGTACACGTTATTGTGAACACCCGCTTGGAGTTACCAGTAAGTCAGGGTTTTGGCATGAGTGCTGCAAGCGCTGTCAGTGCGACTTATGCTCTTGCAAAAATCAGCAATGCTTCTTATGCTGATGCATTGAAAGCATCGCATTTTGCAGAAGTTCAACTTAAAACGGGTCTAGGAGATGTGCTTGCGTGTTGTTTTGGAGGTATTGAGATACGTAGACAACCAGGCATTCCGCCTTGGGGAATGATTGAACACATTCCTGGAAAATATGATTTGGTGTTGTGTGTTGTTGATAAAAAAATGGATACAAGAAAAACCCTTTCAGATTCTGATAAGATGAAAGATGTAGTTAGTTATGGTAGAGATTGTACTAGGAAGTTGTTAGAATCTCCAACTGTCGAAAACCTTTTTTCATTATCTCAGGTTTTTACTAAAAAGACAAATCTTGTTACGAAGCGAGTAGCTGAGGCAATTGATGCTGCCAGTGAATTTGGTATGGCAAGTATGTGTATGTTAGGCAATTCTGTTTTTGCCATGGGTAAAACAGACAAGCTTTGTGAGAAACTTAAATCGTTCGGCAAGGTCTTTGTTTGTACCATTGATGAGCATGGTGCACGAATTGTGAATGATTAAACAGAATATTTTTAGATGCAATGCCCTGCCATTTAAAATTCTATATCTCGTCCATTTCTCCAGTTGCTAGATCTATTAGATGTTTCTCTCCATCCTCTGGACCTTTTGCAAAAAGAATATCGCCCGGATCAATCTTTGTGTTCTTGTTCGGCCCGTAAAGCCACCTAGTTTTGTGTCGCATTGCTATAATCATCATTCCTGTTTCACTGCCAAGTTTAAGTTTGTCTAGTGTCTTTCCGCATAAAATCGATTGAGAATCGACCTGTATTCTGGTCAGTACCTCGTCAGATTCGCGCACACTCATTTTTAGAATGGGATGTAGTTCTACATCTCTAAGTTCAACATCTGCTATCTCCTGTGCTGCATCGGCAATCTCTTCGCCGGCCTGAGCCAGTCTCATCAGTGTGAGCGCAGCATCAACTTTAAGTTTCCCTTTTTGTACGTCTTCCAAAGACTTCTTTTGTATCTTCTGAAATAAACTATCGATTAGATTCTCTAGGTTATATACCTCTTTTGCAATGGTTTTGTTGTCGTATAGCAATGATGAATATGCCAAGTCTACCATGAGTTCAGACTTGTCTTTTATTTCCAATACGGTGTCTTCTGATGTTTTCTCTTTCATTCCAACACCTTCAATTTTCCTTTTAGAAACTTATTGAGATCGTCATATCCTTCATCAGTACCACGAGTTATAAGCCAGTCATCAGCCATTAAAGCTACATCAGACTGTGGATTATAGATCCAGCTGTCTCTACGTCTTATAGCAATAATTCGCATACCTGTTTCGGATTCAACATTTAAATCACCAATTTTTTGTTTGCACGCTTCAGATTTTTCCGATACTTTAATTCGAAAGATTTTCTCATCTGCTTTGCTTAGTATCCTGGAGAGAGTTGGTCGATTTTTGTCTTTTAGCATTAGCACAATATCTCCTGCAGTGTTTGAGATTTTCTCAGATGCTTGGGCCACCTGGAGTATGCCAGCTAACTGTTCTGCATCCTCTTTGGTTCTGGCAGCCATCATTGCCATTATTCGAATATCATAGTTTAGTTTGTCCATACGTACCTCGAGATATTTCACCTCTTCAGCAATTTCTTCGTTATCAAAAAGGACTGCGGAGTATGCTAGATCTATTATAAGTTCAGAGATATCTTTCATTTCAGTCAGCAGATCTTTTACTGGCGTGGGTTCATATTCAATTTCACTGAATTCTTCTTTTTTCCACTTCGGCGTTCTTTGCAATCTTCCAAGTATGCTTCTTCTTTTCTTTTCACTCATATTCCTACTGCTCCAATTAATAAAAACAAAAATGTTATCCCCATAGTATCGCCAATGGTAGTAACCACTGGCGCAACAAAGTCATCGGGGTCCATACCTCTCTTAAAAGATAAAAAAGCTGTAAAAATGCTAGCCACTGAGACCACGCTGACGAGTAGTACTCCCACGGCCAACAAAACAAATACAAATTCTATCAAGCCAATACCCATTGTTGCTCCACTAAATGATGCCATGTAATAAATAAGTATCGCAAGAACTGCATAGGTTATAATTCCCATTAACAGTGAAGTAAGTAAATTCTCATGCATCTTTTTGTCTCTGATATCAAGAGTAATAGATCCTACATGTAATCCAGATGCAAGACGTGCACCTAAGATACTTCCGATGTTTCCTCCAACTCCATTGATGGCAGGGATGGAAATAAGAAAAATTGGGATTTTTAGCAATGTATTTTGTCCACCTTGCAGCATTTGACCGGCAAACATCTCAATGAAGACACATAGAGTAAGCAGAGGTAAACCATATCTGACTATTTTTTTCCAGCCATATATCACAGTACCGCCTCCACAATTATTGCACTGCCAAAAATGGAGAGCATGGTGATGATATCTCCAAAAGTAGCCAAGGCAGGCCCAGTTATATTATCGGGGTCGTACCCACGTTTAAAAACAGCGAATATGATTCCAATTGTTAGCATAGTGAGAATCACGCTGGAAACAACTCCTGCGACTAGTACTATTACAATAAGTTTTACAGGATCGGGGCTTATATCAAAGAATGCAATTGTGGTTACATATGCAAGAACACCAATAGTGATGGAGACAAGAAAACTTAAAACAAGAGAGCCTATGATATTCTGTTTAAGTTCCTCATTCCACATGTTTTCAGCATCAATAACACCAAGATGGTATGCAGAACCTAATCTAGAACCAAATGTTGTACTAATATTTCCACGCAATGCGATGATTGCGGGAATTATTACAATAAGTCCAGGAATGCTTTTAAGAAGGTCGGTCATCACACCAAGAGTGCTACCTGCTACTACGCCGCCAAGTCCGCAGAATATCAGCAGGGGGAGGCTCTGTCTCAGCATTTCCTTTGCGAACATCAACTATCGCCTCCATTTTATCTTCGCTCTCCTGTTTTATAGATGGTGTTTTCTATATCGCTCCCACACCATATCTGTGTGTTCCTGAATTTCCTTCAACCTTTTAACATCCCTCTTTGGTTTAAAAAGATGTCTAAAGCGACCTTGTAATTTTATCCAGTCTTCGATAGGTTTAGGTTCTATCTTTTTTTCAAGCAGGAGTTTGCTTTTTCCGTTGAATGTCACAACATCGTTTTCATATTCGTATAGTGCCCATGCACCCGTTTCTACGGCCAACGTTCCCATCTCAACAGTTTTCTCCATACCAAAACGCCAGCCAGGCGGGCACGGTGCTATAATTTCGATATATTTGGGCCCTTTGATGCTTTTAGCTTTTTTTACTTTGTTATATAGATCCTCGGGGTAACTAACACAGGCCTGTGCAGCATATGGAATATGGTGCGCCTGAATTATTTCACCCATTTCTTTACGAAACTCTGTTTTCCCTCCAACAGTTGTTGTGGTCCAGGCACCGTATGGTGTAGCTCCACTCCTTTGGATGCCAGTATTGGAATAAATTTGGTTGTTATAGCAGATGTAGATGAAATCAGTCTGCCTTTCTAGAGCGCCTGAAAGCGCCTGGATTCCTATATCATAGGTGCCGCCGTCACCAGCCCATGCAAGAACTGTGATGTCATCTTTCCCCTGCTGTTTTAATGCTGCTTTGACACCACTTGCACCAGCAGCAGCAGCCTCAAACGCAATGTTCATCACAGGGACATCAAACGATGTATTTGGATGTAAACCTTCAATAACTGATGTACAACAAGCCGGGACAACCATAATTGTGTTTTTACCTAACGCCTTAAAAGTAGTACGTAATGCTATTGTTGCAGGGCAGCCTGGACATGCAGCGCTTCCTGGCATTACACATTCTGTATCTGGTAAATCTTTAATTGCCAAAACTCACACCCCCTCTAATCCATACCATTCGCAGTCTTTTGCTTTGCCGCTAACTGCTTTTTTACAAATTGTTTCAATATCGTTATATGTAACGTCCTTTCCACCAAGGCCTGCGATAAAGCCGTATACTTTGGCATCTGACTTGCCGTATAATGCTGCCTTTACCTCACTGAACACAGCACCTTCAGATCCTACCGATATATTCCTATCGATAACTATAAGATTTCCCTGTTTACCAAGTTTTAATATTTCTTCTTTAGGAAACGGTCTAAACGTACGAACTCTGGCAAGGCCGATTTTGAATCCATCTTTTCTGAGGTTGTTGATAGCTACTCTGCTTTCTGCACCAATCGCTCCCATAGAAAGAAGAATATATTCTGCCCCGTCACAGTTATATTTCTCGATTAAATCTCCATGATACCTACCAAATTTCTTTTTCCATTCTTTTGCAATTTCGGGAATTAGTTTTTTTGCATTCTCTTGAGAGTTCTGCATGTCTTTTCTGACTTTTTCATACTCGGCTGGAAGGATGATGTTTCCAAACGTTATAGGGTTTTCAACATCTAGTTTCCACTTTGGCTTATACTTTGGCAAGAAATCGTCAATTTCTTTTTGCTCTGGTATATCAACAGGCATAGATGTATGTGACAAAATAAATGCATTATAGTTAATCATTACAGGTAGCGATACCTTTCCATTTTCTGCTAGCTTAAAAGATTGGATAATAGTATCAAAAATTTCTTGGTTGCTGCTACAGTAAAATTGAAGCCAACCGGTGTCCCGCTGTGAAATGGAATCATTTTCATCAGTCCAAATATTCCAACCAGGACCAACAACCCGGTTAATGTTACACATTACAATTGGAAGTCTTGCAAGTGCGGCCCAATGAAGCATTTCATGCATTAATAACAAACCATGCGAAGAAGTACCCGTAAAAGTTCTTACACCAGTGGCACTAGCTCCAATGCATGCGCTCATTGCAGAATGTTCGCTTTCTACACATATATATTCGCCTTTAAATTCACCACTTTTTACGTAGTTAGCAATACCCTCCACAAGGGTGGTTTGGGGGGTAATTGGGTATGCTGCTACAACATCTGGGTGGGCCATTGTTGCAGCCTTTGCAGCTATATAGTTTCCAGTGTCAATCATTACGGTCATTTTTTCGTTGTCTCCCTTTCCATGGTAATGGCTTTTACCTTGCATACATTGGCGCAAATGCCACAGCCCTTACAGTACTCATAATCAATATCTATAGTGTCATCTTTGTTTCTAATGATTGTACCTTCGGGACAATAAATCCAACACCGAAGGCATTTCACACATTTTTCTTTGTCAAGAATTGGTTTGAATACTCTCCAACTGCCGGTTTTCCCCATAGCGCCTTTTTTAGGATAAGAAATTGTTGTAACAACATCATATTTCTTCAAAAGCCCACCTCCACTGAGTCATATGCATCCTGAGTTGCTTTTACGTTTTTATCAGCAAGTTCTCCTTTCCATTTGTTTTTGACTGTTTCCTGTATTGATTTGAGAGTTACTCTATCTAAAATCTTTGGAACAGCGCCTAGAATAGACGTATTTACAACAGGGATTCCACCAACAAGACTATCATACTTGATTGCCACGCCTGTGGCATCAACAGTAGCTACGTTGTATCTCTTAGAGAAATTAAAATCATCAGGACTTTTAGTAGTATTGATTAAAATCCGTCCGTTTTTTTTCAAACCTTTAAGGGTATCAACTATTCCCATGATGCTTTCGTCAAGAATGATGACTATGTCTGGAGAGTAAACCTCGCTTCTGAGATAGATTTCTTCATCTGATATTCGGGCAAATGCCTTTACCGGTGCACCACGTCGCTCCGCTCCGAAAAACGGAAAGGCTTGGACGCCTTTGTTACCGTCCTTCAATGCTGCCGAAACCAGAAGATTTGCTGCTGTGACGGATCCCTGCCCGCCCCGCCCGTGAAGACATATTTCAATCAAAGGTCTTGATGCCATAATTTTATACTCCCGAAACAAGAAATAAAAATGGTGCATATAACTGTTTTGAATGATTAAAACTAAATCTATTCAATGGATTTTAATTTGGACCTAATCGTTGCAGGTTTATCTTGTCTATCATCGATTTTTAACTCCGTAATAACTCTACTTGCACCAGAGTTCATCACTGCTTTATGCGCCTCTTCAACTACTTCAAATAACGTCTTGAGATCTTCTGTCTCAATGACTGTTGCCATGGCATTTGTTTCAAATTTTACGTTATTCCTTTTAAGAACATAAATAACCTTTTTTACATATTTGCTAAGATTTACTCCTTCTCCTACAGGTGCTATGCTAAGTTGTGAAATCACCATTGTAATCCCTCTACTTTTAGCAAGGTAATGCCCTTAATTAAATTTTGTGACTTGGAAGCGGAAAGTGCTGAAAATGGGAAAAAATTTAATATCGTGTGCCCTTACAGTCTATAAACTTAAAGTTTAAAGAATAAAAAAATAGGAAGGATTTCAATGAGTAACAAGAATCAAAAAAAGAAATTAACTACAGCCTTTGGGATACCCGTCGGTGATGATCAAAATAGCCTCACTGCCGGGAAAAGAGGACCTGTTTTGATGCAGGATGTTCATCTGCTCGAGAAGTTAGGTCACTTTGATCGTGAGCGTATCCCTGAACGTGTAGTACACGCGAAGGGTGCTGGCGCAGGTGGATACTTCGAGGTTACTGCAGATGTTACAAAGTACACCAAGGCAAAGTTCCTCTCTGAAGTTGGCAAGCAAACCGAAGTATTTGCCCGCATCTCCACTGTAGGAGGAGAAAAGGGATCAGCAGATGCTGAGCGTGATCCACGAGGATTTGCGGTTAAGTTTTATACCGAGGAAGGCAACTATGACTTTGTAGGAAATAATACCCCAGTGTTCTTCATACGTGACCCATTGAAATTCCCGGACTTCATACACACACAGAAACGTAACCCGGCCACCAACTGTAAAGATCCAGATATGTTCTGGGATTTCCTTTCCCTAACCCCCGAGTCAATTCACCAGGTAACCATTCTTTTTTCTGATCGTGGTATTCCTGCTACTTATCGACACATGAATGGTTATAGCAGTCACACTTTTAAGTGGTATAACGAAAAGGGTGAATATTTCTGGGTACAGTATCATTTTAAGACTGATCAGGGAATAAAAAATCTTACTCGACAAGAAGCAGATATTATGCGGGGAAAGGACTCAGACCATGCTACAAGGGATCTCTATGAGGCTATTGAACGGGGGGATTACCCATCATGGACCCTCCAGATGCAGATAATGACTCCTGAGGAGGCGAAAGATTACCGTTTTGATATCTTTGATATAACTAAAGTCTGGCCCCATGCAGACTTTCCACCGATTGAAGTAGGCAAGCTAGTTTTAAACCGCAATCCTGAAAATTACTTTGCAGAAGTTGAGCAGGTTGCATTCTGCCCAGGAAACTTGGTACCAGGTATTGCTGCTTCGCCAGATAAGATGCTTCAGGCTCGTCTTTTTTCGTATCATGATACCCATATCCACAGACTAGGGCCCAACTATCATTTGATCCCAGTAAATGCACCCAAGAATGCACCTGAGATGAGCTATCAGCGCGATGGGTTTATGCGTACCGACTCTGATGGTGGTGCCGGCCCAAATTACTGGCCAAACAGTTTCAACGGACCTGAGCCTGACATTTCTGCAAAAGAACCGCGTTTCGAAATTTCTGGAAAGGCAGATCACTATCCATATTCGCATCCCAACGATGATTTTGTTCAGGCTGGGAATCTGTATCGTGACGTGATGACTGATCAGGACCGAGAGAATCTAATAGGTAACATTGTTGATCATCTCGGTAGAGCACAAAAGCGTATCCAACTTCGCCAGACAGCTCTATTTTTCAAGGCAGACCCAGATTATGGCCGTCGAGTGGCCGATGGACTTAAACTGAATCTAAAAGAAGTTGAGAATTTAGCAAATATGCCACAAGAAGAGCGAGTGAAAGCAACAACATAAACAGATGGCCCAATAGAAAAATCTAACCAAAATCCGTTTCAACTATTTATATCAATGCTTTTCACTTCAAAGTTCGAATAGATTGAATATGTATAGTAACGCCAATAGCTATTAGAATTAAAATGATCCTGACAAAAAGATTAGTAACAATAAGAGCGGCTGAAAATAATATCGTAATCCATAAAAAAGAAATAGATATAATTTTAACTTTTAATGGTGTGCCTCTACCTTCTCTATAATTTTTAATGTAATTTCCAAACAGCTTATTACTTATAAGCCAATTATAAAATCTTTTTGAGCTTCTTGCATAGCACCACGCTGCAAGTAATAGAAAAGGAGTGGTTGGTAAAATTGGTAAAAATATTCCGATTATTCCAATCACAACAAAGAATGTCCCCGAGACAATCAGCATTCCCCTGGTCACCCGATTATTTACCACATTTTTCTGATTGGAAGCAACATGACCATGTTCTCTACAATTCTTTCTCATAATAATGCCACTGCTCAAGTCTGGCTCACACCTTATATCTGTTACAACTTGAGAATATATCTCTACCAAAAATAATTTGTGCAGTGATTTGTATATATACCTCCCTTATTTCTAAGTGAGGGGGGAAGGGCACACGGCAACACATGCGGGCAACTCTGCGGACACTGTGTTCCTTGCCTCTCGCCTGTCGGCTCGACTTCAGATACCTGCAGGACGTTATCTGCCATGCCCAAGACACTAAACATTGAGAGGATAGTTTTATGCTGAGAAATGAAGGAGATAAATTATTGCGCGTCGTGGTATGCACTCCTAAATCTGAATATTTTAATGTTGGTAATTGTAGCGTACATAATATTACACAATTTGTCTATCAAGATAAGACAAAACAACAGCATAATAAGTTGAAATCAATACTCCGAGGATTTGGTTGTGAAGTCATTGATATTCCAGAATTCCCCAATCATCCAAATTCGGTTTTTACGCGAGACACATCTTTGTGTACCCCTAATGGATACATTAAATTAAGAATGGGTTTGGATACTAGAATAGACGAAGAAGTCTGGATGGCACGAATATTGGAATCACTTGGAGAACCAAATGTAGGAAGCATCGAAATACCGGGAACTGTAGAAGGTGGAGATGTTATATTAGCTGGTTCAGTTGCTTTTGTTGGCCATTCTCAGAGAACGAATGAGAATGGTGTAGAACAAATTTCGAGTTTGCTAGAAGCTATGAGGTACGAAGTAAGATCAATAACTGTACCTGCACCCTACTTACATATAGGCGGTGCTATGAGTATAATTGGACCAGAGTGCATACTCTGTTGCCGCGGGATCTTTCCGGATGATTTTTTCGATGGATTTGATAAGGTGGAAGTTATTAGCAACACATTTGTGAGTGGAAATGTTATATGTTTAGGGGACAATGAAGTAATTGCAGATATTTCAAATGTCCAAACTATTAAAGAACTTAGGCGAGCAGGGATTATAGTTCATGCTATTGACTTATCTGAATTTGTAAAAGGAACAGGGGGGGCAAGTTGTCTTATTATGCCAGTTGAGCGAAAATGAACGGCACGGCAGATAACAGCGGATAAAAGGGAAATCAAAGATTCCCCCAAATTGCCTTCGGCAACTTCTTTTATCTGCAAATGTATCCAAAAATGTGTGATTTAATCACGCAAAAATAAGTTTTTTTGAGAACCAAATATTACTTATAGCGCTGTTTTATTTGCCTTTTGCGACTTTAAATATTTGTTATGTAAGGGGAGATAATGTATGCCAGATGATATGCGAGACAAACTAACTATAGAAAGTAAAAGATTGGATGAAATAAATGCTTTTTTAATGGATCCAAAAAACGAACTAGTCAACGATATTCTAACTGTTGTTGAAAAATATGGTGGGCCAGAAGAAATAAACCGGAAGGCTAGAGAAGCTGGTAAAGTAGAGAATCTAATGGCGAGATTAAGAGAAAAAAACTCGCCATATGTGAAGGATTTGGAATGGTTGGTAGAGCAAAGAGACAAAGGCACTTTCATTACTGTTGATGAATACCGTAAAAAGATTCTGGGCGATAAAGTTGAAGACATGGAATTTAATGAGGATTTTGCAGTTACTTTGGAGATAAGTGCATGTCAATATTTTCCATTCTTTATGACTCAAGCACGTCAGGCAGTAGAAAAAGGCGAACTGATGCCTGGACGGTTTATACGGGTTCGCGCTATGAAGGAGCAAGAAGAGGACAACGATCTATTGGCGATGACTGCTGCCATGCAAATCATTGGGGCAAGTTGGTGTGAAACACTTGATACAAAAGGGACCGATGGATCAAACATTCATCTAGGCGGTCCTGAAACAATAACTGGATATTTTGGAGGGGTTGGTCAACCAAACGATCATCCGATTAAATGGGCAGATGAGTTTCTCTATTACTACACAAACTATGGTGTGAACCAAGTTCTTAACATCAACCCTGGAACCATATTTTTGGGCTATCTTCTGCACAAGTTGGGTATTGACATAGAGTTCAAGATTTCAGTATATCTGGGAAATGACAACTCGTATGCCGTCTTTTGGACTTTGATGGCTGCACGAATGTTTTCAAGGGAGGATGGTTCAACCTCACTAATAGGATTTAATTTTTCTAACTCTGTAAACAATACTACAATAGAACTCAGCAGCGACATAAGAAAATCATTGGGTCTAGAGGAATTCGTTCGATTCGAACATCATATCTTTGAGACATGGAAGAGCATTGTAATTCAGCCTTATGATCGAAGAGATGAGCTTTTAGAGCTCGCATCAAAAGTGAAAAACATTAGTGCCAAACATGAAGGTGGGGAGATTTCAGTAGAGGAGAAAAGAGAACATCCATCTGATATCGCAGAGTATTTCTTACCCAAGGCGGAAATAAATGAAAAAGGACTCATGCCGGCTCTTACTCAGAACTACTTAGATAAACACGAGACTATAAACAATACGGCTAAGGCATTGACTGAAAAAGGTTTAGCGTTTGTTGCTGCGCCAAAATTACATCACAGGAGGTAATCGATATGAATTATAAATTGGCATTTATTGGTTTTGGAGTCGTAGGTCAAGGTCTTACAGAAATACTTTTGGAAAAAGAGGACATGCTTGCAGAAAAGTATGATTTTCATTACGCTGTAGTAGCTATTTCTGATATCATAAAGGGCTCAGTATATGATAAAAACGGTCTTGACATGGAAAAAATACTCGACATGGTAAAAGATGGCAAAAAATTAGATGAATATCCATCAGGTGTTAAAGGTATGGATACCCTTGCTACAATCAAAGAGACCAATGCAGATACAATTATCGAGGTCACATTTACCGATGTTAAAACAGGTGAACCTGCTCTTACGCATATCAAAACTGCGCTTGATGCAGGAAAAAATGTAGTATCAACCAACAAAGGTCCAGTGGTAAAGCAGGCCGTTGATCTTTTAAAAAAGGCAAAATCCAATAATGTCCACTATGGATTTGAGGGTGTTGTGTTATCTGGTACGCCTGTTTTGAACCTTGTCAAGCATACTTTGGCTGGAAACAAGATAAGCGGTTTTAAGGGCATATTAAATGGTACCACCAACTATATTTTGACTCGAATGGAAGAGGGCATGCCTTATGATGATGCATTAAAGAAAGCCCAAGAACTAGGATATGCCGAAGCAGATCCAACTGGAGATGTTGAAGGGTTGGATGCTCTTGGTAAGGTGGTTATTTTAACCAACGTCGTTTTAGAAAAGAAGCTGTCCTGGGAAGATGTTGAAAGAAAAGGTATAACTGAAATCACAGAGGATGATATCAAAAAGGCAAAAGAGGAAGGAAAACGTTGGAAGCTTATTGGGCGTGCTGAGGTTCAATCAGATGGTTCTGTAAAAGCAAAGGTTTGGCCAGAAAAACTTCCTCTCAATGACCCACTAGCTGGTGTAGGTGAAGCAATCAATGCATTGACATTTAACACTGATGAACTAGGTTCGGTTACCATAGTTGGGCCTGGTGCTGGCAAACGAGAAACAGGTTTTTCGCTTCTAATAGATTTATTGGAGATGAACAGAAAATTAGGTGTTTAGGTCATCTATCAAAAAATACCTTTAACATTGTATGAAGGATGTGATTCAATGAGTGGAGGATACACAGGAAAAATGTTAATTGTTGACTTAAAGACTCATGCAACGTCAATAGAAAAAACCGATTTGAATGCTGCAAAAGAGTTCATTGGCGCTAAGGGACTTGGAGCTAAAATCTTGTTTGATAAGCTTCCTAAGGGAACGGATCCCTTATCGCCGAAAAATATTTTGATGTTTACAACCGGTCCTCTTACTGGAACCTCAGTTCAAACTTCTGGTAGAGGGACTGTTGTTACAAAATCTCCTCAAACTGGCCTATACCTTGACTCTCATTTTGGTGGAATCTTTGCTGCAGAAATGAAAAAAGCAGGATGGGATTTTATAATACTTAATGGACGGTCGGATACGCCAGTTTATCTTATTATAAAGGATGATGAAATAGTGTTTAAAAACGCCTCTGAAATATGGGGAGAAGAATGCCTAAAAACACATGACTGGCTTCAGGAAACTGAAGGAAAAGTAAAAACTGCTGTTATCGGTCCAGCAGGTGAAAATCTTGTAAAATTTTCAGCTATAACCATTGACGGGCATAGGCATGCAGGACGTGGCGGATCGGGTGCAGTTATGGGTTCTAAAAATCTTAAAGCCATTGCTATTACGGGTAGTAATAACGTATCGTTGCATGATTCAGATGGATTCCACAAAAAAACCAAAGAGGTTTTGAATAAAATCAAAGAAGACGATTCTGTCCCAATAAGAAGAAAATATGGTACTACTCATCTGGTTAAACTGATAAACAAAGAAGGTTTTATTCCAACCAGGAATTATCAAGAAGGTTTTTTTGAACATGGCGATGGTATCAACGCTGAAACCATGCAGAAAAGCATTGTAGACTCTGGCGGCGCATGCTATAATTGTATTATTGCATGTTGGAATAAATCTTCCATTAAATCTGGGCCACATAGAGGTCTTTCTTTGGTTGGACCAGAATATGAGACTTTGGCGCTCATGGGATCAAATTTGGGCATTGGTTCTGTTGAAGACGTTGCATATCTTAATGAAAGATGCAATGAGCTTGGCATGGATTCCATTTCACTGGGTGGAGTGCTTGGTTTCGCGGTTGAGGCATATGAAAAAGGAGCTCTTAATAGTGAGGATCTCGGAGGCAATGATATTGGATGGGGAAAAGTTGAGGAATTGGCAAAGCTCATTGATGACATTGCTCATAGAAATGGGCGAGTAGGAGACATTTTAGCGGAAGGGGTGCGTATTGCTTCTGAGAAACTGGGGAAAGGTTCAGAAGAGTATGCCGTGCATGCAAAAGGTCTAGAAATTCCTGGTTATGATCCTAGAGGAGCTTTTGGTATGGGTCTTGCTTATGCAACATCTGATAGAGGCGCGTGTCATCAACGAGCGTGGATTGCCAAAGCCGAACTTTATGATCCAGAACTTGATAGATTTTCTTTCGAAAAAAAGGCAAAGCTTGTTAAGGATGTTCAGGATGAGCGAGCAGCATTTTTCTCTTTAGTGCTTTGCGATTTCGCTCCTATTTCTGAAGAAGATTGTGTAGAAATGTGGAATCTAGCCACAGGATTTGACCATACGGTTGAGAGTTATCTTAAAGCAGGGGAGAGAATATGGAATCTTATCCGGTTGTTTAACCTCAGAGAGGGTTTGCCTCCGTCTTCTGATAAGCTACCTTCAAGATTTTTCAAGGATTCATTCACAAAAGGACCTGCAAAGGGAAAGGTTTTATCGGAAGATGAATTTCAGAAAAGCCTGGAGGAATATTATACATTTCGTGGATGGAATAAGAAAGGTATACCTACAAAAGAAAAACTTGAGGAATTAGGCCTTTCTAAATATTTAGAATCAATTGATTTAAAAAATTAGGTTGCAAAAAAGGTGATTTAAAAATGGTAAAATTAAGCAATGGAGCATCTAGAATATATGGGGAAGCAGCATTTGAAGTGCTTGCAAAAGCCCAAGAGTTGGAAAGACAAGGCAAAGACATTCTCCATTTTGAAATCGGAGAGCCAGATATGGAGACTCCTGAAAATGTTGCTCGGGCAGGTATTCAGGCGATCAAAGATAAAAAAACTCATTATGTCCCATCTATTGGCCTTTTAGAGCTTAGAAAAGCAGTTCAAGACGAGGTGGAAAAAACAAGAGGATATAGACCGGATCTTGAACAAATTATTATCATTCCTGGTCTGAAACCAGGTATATTTTTTTCAATGCTTGCTACAGTAAATCCTGGCGATGAAGTCATATATCAGGATCCTGGTTATCCAACTTATGGCTCGGTTTCATCGTTTTTGGGTGCAAAGGGTGTACTTGTGCCACTTTTAGAGGAAAATGAGTTCCGTATGAACCCTGATGACATCAAGGAAAGAATAACTGAAAAGACAAAGCTCATAGTAGTCAACTCTCCTCAGAACCCAACAGGATCTGTGATGACTAAATCCGAACTGGATGATGTTGCAGAACTTGCTGAGGAGCATGATATTTTTGTATTATCAGATGAGATATATTCAAAAATGACTTATGACACGGTTCATTATACTCCAACTGCAAGGGATGAAGCCAAAGAAAGAACTGTTCTTTTAGATGGATTTTCAAAATATTATGCGATGACCGGCTGGCGATTGGGGTATGTGGTAGCTCCAAGTAAACTGGCCGAAAGGTTGCAAGATTTTCTTGTTAGTGCCGTTTCATGTACTGCAGCATTCACACAGTGGGCAGGCGTAGAGGCGCTGACTGGTGATCAAAGTTTTATTCCTGATATGATGGCAAGATTTAAGGAGAAAAGAGATAGGATTGTAAAAGGTCTGAATTCCATACCTCAATTTAGTTGTCAGGCTCCAAAAGGTGCGTTTTATACCTTTCCGAACATTAAGAAAACTGGCATGACCTCTCAGGAATGTGCTGATCATTTGCTTTACAAGGCAGGGGTAGCCACTCTTCCAGGGACTGCCTTTGGCCCATATGGGGAAGGATACATCAGGTTTTCCTATGCAACAACTTTGGATAATATTGATGCAGCTGTTGAACGGATAAAAAAGTCATTTGAGTAAGGGCTAATATATCTACTCTACTTTGGTAGCAGTGAGATAAGTTATAAGTGGAAACTCAATCCAGAAAATGTAGAACTGGTAGTAATTGCTGTTTAAAGTGATTTCTAGAAACTGTCGCACGTCGAATCAAAAAGGAATCAAAATGATATACGTTCTAGGCAGGGTTATCTTCATAATTTTTTCTGATTAATTGCTTTTGTATTTAGACTGTTTTGTTTTTTCAAGGAAATAATCGATCCATGCATTTCTAACTGTTGGTATTGTTTCCTGCTCTATCCGTTTTAAAATATCTTTCTGCTCATTTGTACTTGCTAGTTTCTTAAGCGCTGAGAAACTAATTTTGGTATGGTCCTCCTCAACCGGAGATGAAGTAGAGCGAAATAAGTTTCCTAACCGCGATTTTCGTCTCTTTTTTGTATTGTATTTCATTTTGGCTAATGCACCTAGCTATGATAACAGCTTCCTGTTTTAAAACATTTCCCCCTACATATTCGCAAAATTATATTTTATTTGGTTACAATACATTAATGGAGCAGGTGTAGATGAATCTGACCAGAGCGTATTCCATGTAAAACATTTATAAGGTGAAATGTGGTTTAGGTATCAGATTGAAAACTAGACACAGTCTAATTTATTAACAGGAGAAAGAAAATCATGGCAGAAAAAACAAAAGGAAAAGCAGATGAAAACACCATATTTGTTGGAAGTAAACCGCCGATGAGCTACGTACTTGCAGTTGTAACACAGTTCAACATGAGTGGTTCAGATGAAGTTGTAATAAAAGCTAGAGGCAGAGCGATAAGCAGGGCAGTTGATACCGCGGAAATTGTAAGAAACAGATTTGTCACAGATGCAAAAATAAAAGACATAAAAATCAGTACCGAAAGCCTCACCAACGAGGAGGGCCGAACGTCTAATGTATCCTCTATTGAGATATACTTAACAATAACTAAGAAAAACGTGAAAGAGAAGAGCAAATAGGTAGAGCGGCAGACTTACAGAATAATATCAATATCCAGTTTCTCGGCAAGTTCTTTATATCTATTTCTGATAGTAACTTCAGTTACACCTAAAACCTCTGCTATGTTTTTTTGCGTTCTTCGTTCACCGCAGAGTACTGTTGCGATATAGAGCGCTGCTGCTGCGATACCAGTCGGGCCACGTCCGCTGGTGAGTTCGTGCTTTGCTGCTTCTTTTAAAATCTCCAATGTTTTAGCCTGAACATCACTGCTGAGTTTTAGATCACTGCAGAATCTTGAGATGTAATCCTGCGGCGAGGTAGGTAACAGTTTCAATTTTAGTTCTCGAGCGATAAATCTATAGTTTCTCCCGATTTCTTTTTTAGACATATGCGCTGCTTTACTTATTTCATCAAGAGTCCTTGGTACATTGCATTGTCGACATGCAGCATACAATGATGCGGCGGTAATACCTTCAGCACTTCTGCCACGGATCAGATTCCTTAACGCCGCTTTACGATAAATCATAGCGGCAGTCTCCCTAACGGTTCTCGGAAGACCTAAACCTGATGACATCCTGTCAAGCGCAGAAAGAGCAACCATAAGATTTCTCTCTAAGGCATTGCTGATTCTGATTTTTCTCTGCCATTGCCTCAGACGATATATCTGAGCCCTGTTTCTTGTTGGAATGGATTTTCCATATGAATCCCTGTTTTTCCAATCAATCATTGTGCTGAGACCCTTATCATGAAGCATATATGTCATAGGAGCTCCAACCCTTGATCTTTTCTCACGTTGTTCACTGTCAAATGCACGCCACTCCGGGGCATAATCAATGAGGTCTTCGTCAATTACAAATCCACAGTTACTGCATACTAATTCTGCTCTGGAATGATCCCTAAGTATAAAGGAACTGCCGCATTCAGGGCATTTAACAGTTTCCTCTATTTTCTGCTTTTCTTTATCCGCCAATTTAAATCAAACCCATAAACTCACTTTAACCCAGTTGACGGTTAAAAAGGAGTTATCTACCTTATATAAATATCCCCCTGCTCAATGTTTTTTTGATAATATTTGTGTAATGTCCTATGCATATACGGAAACGAACAAGTCTTTTTGATGTTGGTGGCTGAAATACTTCAAGTAATCAGGATGCAAGAGAAATTGGCTTCATTGCAAAAACACTAGCTGTGAAAAATAGGAAGCAGATTTCTTTACGGTATAGAAAAGTAAACTTAGCGAAGAAGCCCTAATGATGCGAGTTCTTTTGATAGGTTTTCGACTGCTATTGATACGTCCTCTGTCCTTCTACCACCGGTACATACGATTTTACCGGAGCCGAAGAGCAACATCGCTACCTTGGGCTCTTTAATGCGGTAGACAAGTCCGGGAAATTGCTCAGGTTCATATTCTATGTTTTCCAACCCTAGTCCCATTGCCACCTCATTTAAGTTAAGCTCGCTCCCTAAATCAGCGATAGCTACCATATTCTGAACAACCATCTCAAGATCTTTTTTTTTGTATACATCTACGCCCATTTTCTTTAATTTATCTGCTATTATATCAATGGTCTTGCGTACATCTTCGAGGTTTTTGGCACCAGTACAGTTGGCTTTGCCACTTCTAAAGAGTAGCGTAGCTGTTTTAGGGTTTTTCAATCTGTAAACCAAACCTGGGAATTGCTCAGGCTCATATTCGGCATCTTCTAACGAATGTGCTATAGCGTCTAAGTCTAATTTATCTGCAAATGTTGTAGATGCTACAATATTTTCAACTTTCACTTCTATCATACAGTATCACTTCCCGATAAACGCTGTTCGCATTTTATTAAGTAATCTGAATCAAGATGTGCTTTATAATACCACGTTTAATTCGATATAGTAATTTTTGTGTTTCTGTCTAAATTCATTTATGGACAAAATGAAGTTTGTAAAAGGAGTAGTTCATTCAGGTAAGATACTTGAAAATGAAGCGGTTAGAAAGAAAACATAACAAAAACAAACAAAAAATTGCAAGATGAAG
>Ga0222683_1000194_pt1 | contig 26925 bp, 35 predicted proteins | sample AntAcemetage1073_FD_179841 | JGI IMG/M metagenome (GOLD analysis project Ga0222683, IMG submission 179841) | Saline water microbial communities from Ace Lake, Antarctica - #1073 | ecosystem: Environmental > Aquatic > Non-marine Saline and Alkaline > Saline | place: Antarctica: Ace Lake... | reverse complement strand
AAATAGTCCTATGTTTACAGATGAACGACAAAGAAAAATGGTTGAGCTACAATCTCAAACAATAGATAAGAAAAGTACATCTGTTGCTGAAGGTGACCCTGTAGAAGCTAAACTTAAATCCCTAGCTTTACGTGCTGTTGAAACCTATGAGAATATACTTAGAACAGGAAATTCAGAATCAGTAAAAAAAGTCACCGCTGATAGTGTATTAGATAGAGCTGGGTATAAAGCCCATACGGAAAAAACTAAAATTTCTATAGAGGTTACTGAAAAAATGGCTGATAGATTTGAGGAAGTATTAGCCTATGATACACGAACAGGGGCGGAGAAATATCCAAACTTAGGAGCAGGTGATGTTGAACCTAGTAAAAATGACCGAGCAACAAAGGTCAGTATTAAGACAGAAATGTCTGAGTAACTTATTCTGTTATTGTAAAGCGGTAATGGGATTTGATGATATAATTGATTCTTTACATGGAAAATACTGTGATTTCTTATCAAGTCCATCTCAAAGAAAACAGGCAACGATGCCTCGTTCTTTCGTAAAAACTTGGATTGGTAGCATAGCATATCCAACATGGGTAACACTTCCTAGGACAGAGGAAAATGAATTCCCTTATGCTAAAGCTTGGGAAGATAAGTTTTGGCAACTTGGTCCTGATATGAGGGTACTCATTGCATCGTATGTTATAACCAATGCGGAAAAGATGATAAGCCTTATTCGTAAGACCTATGAATCTAATAGAGTTATGCAGATGTTATTCCCAGAGGTTATCCCCCATAACTTTAATAGGGTTAAATGGTCTAATCAATCTGCGTGTATCCATAGAAATGATGATTTCACCGAGAGTACATTTGAAACTGCAGGCATAGGTGGAGCGTCAGTATCTCGTCATTATGATATAGTTATAGAAGATGATTTAATATATGCAAAGAAAGATGATTTCAGCGAGGGTGAGTTACAACCTGATAGAGATGATATAGAGAAAGCAATAGGTTGGCATAAGTTAGTTACATCATTGTTAGTTCCAGGTCGACATACACATATTCATAATGCAGGAACACGTTGGGCAAAGAAAGACCTTATAAATTATATATGGGAAAATGAACCATCTTATGAACGTTTCATAAGGGGTGCTGTTGACCTAGATGAACTAAAAGAAAAAGGTGATTGGGAATTATGTAAACCAGAATGGGAATCATGCTATGATATAGACCAACTTAAGATTATACGAGCAGCTCAAGGTCCATACATATTCGCAACCCAATATTTATTAACACCAACATCTCATGAAGAACGGTTATTTGAAAAATCCTGGCTACAATTATACCAATTTAGTGAAGAAATTCCTAAGACAGTTAGGATATTCACAACTGTTGATTTGGCTGAATGGACAGACACCAAGCGTAAATCTGATTGCAATACTGTTGTACTTACCTGCGCTTGGGACGATAAACATCATTGTTGGATATTACATTATGATGTAGGTCGTTTAGACCCTTCGGAAGTTATAATGACAATGGCTAAGCATTGGAAAATATTTAAACCAGAGAAAATTGGAATAGAGGATATATACTATCAAAAAGCAATAGGGCATTTCGCTCGGGAATATATGGATGAGGGTAAGGTACCTCGGATGAACATTAGGGGAATAAAACCTGAAGGTAATATACATAAGGAACTTAGGATAAGAGCAATAGAACCTTTAGCATCAAACTTTGCATTACATTGCAAACCAGACCATAAGGAATTCATCGAGGAATACACAGATTATGTTCCTAATAATAAAATGTGTAAGAAGGACATATTAGATACCCTTGCATATCAAATCCAAATAGCTCGACCTGGAAAGATTATTTCAGATAATGTACGACCTAGAGCAATCAATTTTAAATATGAAACTAAGATGGATGATTTCCTTAGTTGGGCTCATGACAAGACAAAAGGTAGAGATAACTTTGGTAATCCAAGTGTAGTTAATAGTCCATATACTGAAGAGCAAACGGAATTAACGGTTGCTGCAGATGATTGGGAACAAGGTTTTTCGTAAGTTCAAAAATTGAAAATATAAAAAGGAAAACATGAATAAAAGAGTTAGAGAAAAGATAATGAGAATGAAATGGGAATCCCTTAGAAAAAGAGGTATAACTCCTCCAAATGATAAAGAGGAAAAACTGAAACGATTAAAGGAGGCTCATGGCGGATAGTAGTGGTGTAGGTACAGTAAATAAAACTCTGCAACAAATGCAGGAAAGTATAAGAGAGGGTATTCGTTACCGTACCTTATATGGGCAAAGTAAATCCTGGAAAACATATAAAAATATGTACCGTGGATTCTGGAATAAAGGTATTGTTCCTGTTAATATAATGTTTTCTATAGCACGTTCTATAGTTCCTCAAGTGTATTTTAGAAACCCTAGGGTATCCGTTATGCCAACCATGCCAGGGTTTGGTATGCATGCACTATTACTTGAGAGATTAGATAACTATCTTATAAATGAAACTGGATTAAAAAGGGAACTTAAATCTAGTGTTATGGATTGCTTCTTCTCAGGTAGAGGTCCAGGGATACTAGGATATGATAGTGAATATGGCTTTAACCCTGAAATTACCTCAGAGGAATCTCAAGATTCTGGTTTAAGTGCATTCAGTAAAAAGGGCGAACGTATTGAATATAATAATAATGTTAAGCCTGGAATGCCTTGGTTCTTAAGATGTAATCCTGAGGATTTTGTAGTCCCATGGGGAACAAGCACTTGGAGAACATCACCTTGGTTTGCATTTAGAAAAATGAGAATTCTTAAAGATTGTAAAGCAGACCCTAAGTTCATGAACACAAAGAACTTAAAAGGTCCCTATAGAAGTAAGTTAGAAGGTTCCCATGATGGTGCTCCAGAGAAGAGTCCAACTTCACAATTCCCTACTATTAACCAAGAGGAATGGGTTGAACTGTGGGAGTATCATGACCAAAGAAGTGGTAAGGTGTTTACACTTACTTTGGATCATCCTAAATACTTACGGGATGAATTTGATTATTTACAAACTGAAGGTTTGCCTGCAAAGGTCCTAGGGTTCAATGAAGACCCAGATCATTTTTGGTGGGTTCCTGATGCTAGGATAGTAAAACCCAGACAAGAGGAAATTAATGATATAAGAACAATGGCAAAGAAACATAGAAGAGTAGCTATACTTAAGGTCTTATATGATAAGGGGATAAATAAAGATGAGCTTTCTAAATTACTAGATGAAGATGTAAAGGCTGCTGTTGGAATAGATGTAGGTCTAAATGGAGATATAAGAAAAGCTGTTGCATTACTACAAAGTCACGTACCCCCTGACTTTAGTATAGCAGCTAGGGAAGTAAGAGAAGACACTAGAGAAGAAATGGGATTTAGTAGAAATCAAGCAGGTGCGTTTGAAGCCCCTTCAGGACGTAGAACTGCTCATGAGGTAGAGACTGTACGAGCTGCTTCAATGATAAGAATAGATGAAAGACGTGATGCATTAGCAGACCATCTTGAGTCGATAATTAGGTCGTATAACCAAATAGTATTCTCGAATTGGTCAGCTCGTAGAGTGATTGATGTTGTAGGTCCAGATGGTGCTAGATACTGGGTTAAATTTTCTGGTAAGGAAATTAAAGGTGAATATCATTATAGGATAAACCCAGAGGAAGGTCAACCTCAAGATAAGAGAACAACTAGGAATGAGATGTTAGAGTTCATGGCATTAGCTAATAAAGTCCCAGGTACTGATATGCAATATATGATGAAGGTATTTGCATCTAAGTTTGATTGGCTTGATCCTAAGTTAGCTTTTCCTGGAGAAGGTGCAGGACGCAGTCCTGAGAAACCCATGGAATTCATGGACTTCGTAGGAACTCAAATGAAAAACTTTCCACAATTTGTATAGGAGGATTTATGAGAAAGGACTTAGCTGATGCAGAATATGATAATTACCTAGCTAAGAATAAGAAAGTCAGGGAATTAAGAGGAAGAAACATTGAAAGGAGAAATGCAAATAAAGGATATCATGGTTGGCACTTTGGATTAGGTGAAGACCCTGTATTCTGTAAAGATAAAGATGAGTTTAAAAGAGAGCTGAATAAACGAGGTCTTATAATGGGTGATGATGTAAAAGTACCCATAAAGAAGAATCTAAGATAAGGAGGATTTTATGAGTGATAACGCATCCACAGACAAAGTGGTGGAACAAACACATACTGCGAGGGAGCTTAGTCAAGAACTAAGTGGCAGTCCTATTGATAGGGCGATGGAAACTAAAACGTTATTCCTAACGTTTGCACCTGGTGTTAGAGCAGATGTTTCCTTTACTGGACAATGGTCAGGGAGACTAGTACGTTCTGCATTCAATGCAATATCAAAAGCTTACCGTAGACGGCGATATAAACAAATACGAGTTGAGCCAAAACTCGATCCTGCGAAAGCAGAAAAACCTGAAGGAGGTATAGGCGATGGAAAATGATGATATAAAAAAGGGCGATGAGAGTAAAAATGAAGGAGAAACAATATCAAAGGTAGACTTTGATAAAGTTTCTGGAGAGAGGGACAAATATCAGAAGGATTTAGACGATGCAAGAGCTGAAATCTTTAGTCAGGATTATATGGATTTTCTAGATAAGAAGGATAAACCTAATGTGGAAATTAAAAAGGAAGAAGCTATTCCTGATGAGAAGTTTGAGAAAATGTCTAAGAAAGAAATCTTTGAGCTTGCAACTAAGACTGCATTAGACCAAATCAATCAAACTATAGAAAAGGATAAGATTACTAGAAAGACTCAAACTGAATCAGCTAGGCAACGCGAAATTGCACGTTTTTCTATAACTCATACAGATTATGAAAAGTTTAGACCTGCTATGTATGGATTATCCCTTAAGGCTGAAAACAAAGATATGAATCTCCAGGAACTTTACGACGGAGCTAAAAAGTATGTTAAGTCTCTACAAGAAGAACCCACTGCAGAGGAAAAGATAAAGCTTAATTCCATGAGTGGTGGATTAAAACCTGGACAAGATTCAGGCACATATACATCTAATGAAAAGATTGATGGAGACGCTGCTGCTCATGAAGCTGCAGAAGAAACAGCTGAGAAGCTTGGACCTTTACCTAGTGCATAAAGTTTTTCCTTCTTAAAAATAGAAGGAGTTTATCATGGCAACATTGACAGAATATCTAAATACACTGTACACTACTACTTGGGCAAAGCGTAGACCTACTACGGTTGACCAGGTTATAGAAGAGAATAAACTTTTGCTCCTTATGAAGAGCAAAGGGATGATTAAATATGAGGCTACGGATGGACGTAGACTTGAAATCCCATTGAGGGTTAAAAAAACCACTACTTCCAAGTTCTTTGGAAAGGGTGCGACATTTACCATTACTGATTTCGATCCATTAACTATCGTCTATGACTACTGGAAAAACTTGGGTGACCAGGTTGTAAGGTATTGGGTAGATGATAAGACTAATGGTGGGAGTATCACTAGGCACATTAAACAGATGACAGCGAAGTTGGATACCGTACGGGATACATTACAAGAAAAAGTTGAGAATGCCCTATGGGAAGATACAGGTGGAGCAACCGTAGATGACTACAATGGCTTACCTTATCTAGTAGACGCTGCACCTAGCACAAGCACAGTTATCCATGGTATTAACCAGAGTACCGCAGTAGATGAATCTGGGAATTATTACTGGCGTAACCAACAGAAGACTTCAAGTGGAGCCTTCTCGGTATACGGTGAAAGCGATCTTACTAATGCAATGAATACCGCACAGCGTTGGGGACATATTGACCTATTAGTTAGTGACCAAACAACTCATGAACTAGGCGAAGCAGAAGCTCTGGAGAGAGTACAAGTTGTAAATAAGGAAGCCGTGGATTTAGGCTTAGACCATATAACTTTTAAAGGAAGAATATGGATTTGGAGTCCTTTATGTACCACTGGTTATACTTACATGTTAGACCGTAGGCATCTTGGTTTTTCCATAGACCCTTCTGTTAACATGGTTATGGGACCTTGGAAGAGAATTCCTAACCAATACGAAGATATGGTTACACAGATCGTACAACGTGGACAAGTATGGGTGGACAAACGTAGATGTCACTCAGTAGTTACAGGACAAGCAGCGTAACTTTCGCTCTTAAGCCAATAAGAGTAGAGGTAGCAAAAAACCTAAGGAGGTAGAAGAATGGCAGATATTACGACAAGACAACAAGGTGAAGTAGATGAGAGTGGAAAAGTAAACTGGAGAGGGGATCAAAGTGTACTCCCGCAGGGTGGACAGTCTGTATATAAGTCTTCCACAGTACAATTAGCCCAGTTGGGCTCAAGAAGAGTAGTTGGTGATAGAGTCTTTAGATATATGAAATCTAATGATGCTATTAAAGCTCGTCAAGCTGTAACTATAGTAGGTTCTGCATCTACTGGAGCAGGCACTATGATTACAGTTACGGGTGGTACAGGTGCTGCTGGCGGTAAGAGAATTACGCTTGACAATAACGCAGCAGGTACTTGTGCTAAAAACGAGTTTGCAGAGGGCTATATTGCAGTAGACCATGGAACAGCTCATACTGGTGGAACGAACGCAGGTGGGTATTTGTACCGAATTAAATCTCATCCTGCAATGGCAGCTTCAACTACAGGAGAATTTATCCTGTATGACCCATTGGTAGCAGCAGTACAATCAACTGATTTTGCTGTACTATACCAGAACCTGTACTATCAGGTAGGTGTAGCAACAGCCACTGGACAGTTACCCGTAGCTATATCTCCTGTTAATGCTACAAAAGGCGATTACTTCTGGGGACAAACATGGGGACCAGCCTACGTTAATGTAGCTTCGGCTATGGCAATTGGTGCTGCGTTCAGTTTTGTTGCTGGACAAGCTACCATTATCCTAGATACCTATAGGTATGCTGGAGTCATGTTAACAACTGGAAGTGTAGCATCTAGAGGCGGAATTGCCTTTATTGCATTAGCACCGTAAGTAGAAGTTTCTATTATATTAAAAATAACTTGGGGGCAGGTTAATCCCTGCTCCCTTGAACCCCATTAAAATTGGGGAAAAAAGGAGAAGTAAAAATGGCGAAAGCACAGAAAACTAAGGTTAAAGAAGAAGTAATAATGCCTAAGATTTTAATAGGCGTACCAATACTTGCGTGGACACATGAGTTTGCCCAGAGTTTTTTAAATTTCTGGACTGACCTTATGACATATCAACACAAGGGTAGAAAGTTCCATATTGGGTATCATTTTATGTATCGTGTACCAGTGCATAAGGCAGAGGAAACTTTAGCACAGATGGCAGTAGATAGTGGATGTACTCACTTATTATTGATGGATGATGATATCTATGATGTAACTGTAAAAGACTTTTTAACCTTGTTAGATGCGGATAAGGATGTAGTTGCAGGTGTTATGCATACATCAGGTTTCCCTTATGCTATGTGTGCATTTAGAAGATATGACACTAAGACCAAGGTTGCAGACCAACCTATTCTTAAAGGTCCAGCAAGATTATATGAAGTACCACCTGAGCAAAGAAAGGGACTTCAGAAGGTCGATCTTGTTCCATTTGGATTTACTTTAATTAAAACATCCGTCTTTAAAGGTATGAAGAAACCTTGGTTTAGTGCAGACAATCAAGCACCCACAGACAGTTGGTTTGCTGATAGAATGCTCTTTAAGAAAAGAGAATATTTTGCTCACTTTGATGTATGGTTAAACCATAGGGGTATTACTAAACAGAATCAACCACTTTGGGTACAGATGGGCTTAATAAAGGCTCAACAGAACACCGATAATATAATCAATTTAACTCCTGAGGAAATGAGAAGACATGAAGCACTAATGGCAATAAAATTGCAAGAGGCAGAGAATAGAGCTAAAGGTAAAGAAATTAAAAAGATAAGGTTTATGGAACGTACTAAGAGAAAGAAACTTGGTACTATGGTTAAAAAGTAGGAGGGGATTAAAATGGCAACACCAGGAAATTTAAGAAAGAATTTAAAAGACAAGGTTTTTAGAGGTAGGAATAACCCACTTTCTACTCTTTCTGTAACCTCTACAGGAACAGGATTAGGTTCAGTTAATTATGTGTTGGGTCAAATGGTATTAGATAGTTCTGCAGGTGATTGGTTTTTATGTACAGCTACTGCAGCTGCTGGTACTTGGGTTCAAATTAATGCGTAAGGGTTTAAACTATGGGAGAGCAGTTTCATTAATAGTACTGTTCTCCCTATATATTGGAGTAATTGCTATGGCAAATAATTATACTCAAGCCTTAGGAGAATATCCTTATACAAATGAACTAAGAAGTTCAGAGGGTTCTAGACCTAAGAGATATATTGATCCTGGTGTAAATAAAGAAGCTATAGGCTATGGTCATCTTATAGAAGGTGAGGCAAAATATTCTATTTTAGCAGCTCAACTTGGATTTAAAGACAAGGAAAATCTTACTGAGAAAGAAAGACGTACCTTGTTAAAGTATGATGTAAATTTAAGACGCACAGCAATGAGTAAGGAATACCCAGAAAGTTCTCAAGGAATTAGAGATGCAATGCTTACTGTGAGATATCAATTTAGTCCTGATGGTTTTGATGACCACTTTGGGGATGCATTAAGAACTAATAACAAGGAAGCTTTAAAAATAGAACTTGAAAGATTAGGTAAAGTTTTCAAGGAAAGAAAATTAGGTGGGGTGTATGATAGGTGGAAGAGAGTACAAACTAACTTAGATAGTTTGGAGGAGTAAGTTATGGCATTAACACGTGATGAATTTGTAACAGAGATATGTGATACAGTTGGTAAAAGAGTAAGTGCTAGTTCTATTTCTGGTGCATCTCTTGAAACTAGAGTTAGGAACTATCTTAATTGGGCTCAGAAACGGATTGCTCGTTTTTATAGTTTCCATGAGCTTAATGTGTTAACTGAAACTCCTAAAACTGTATCAGGCATTAAGAGATATCCCTTTAGTGCAGGCACATCTAACTTCGGACTTACCCGTCCTAAAGATATAAGTTCCATTAGACTAATCGATGGAGCATATTCTAGGAAAATTACTAGATGGAGTACTCGTAAGTTTGATACTAAGTATCCCTATCCTGCACAATATTCAGGTGGAAGACCATCTATCTATATGCGAGATGGTGACAATATAGAATTCTTTAAAATTCCTGATGCTGCTTATACCCTATATATAAGATATCCTCAATGGGCTACCGACTTTAGCAGTGGTACTCAATCCTCAGACCTTCTTAATAAAGACCAGTTAATTATAACCACAGGGATATTTGAAACATACTTTGCATTAGAAGAATATTCTGACGCTAAGATATGGTATGCTAAATTTCTAGGTCAATTGAGAGATGCAGTACGGTCAACTGGTGATATAGATTGGGAACCCCAAGCTGACCCACAAGGAGACGAGGAATATACATCTGGGGAACCTTGGATCGACCCCTATGGTGGAGTAAGTGATCCATTATATGGATATACAGAATAAGGAGGCTTAAAATGGTAAAAGGAGAACATGCAATATGTCATTATACTACTTCAGCAAGTGTAGTATTATCAACTACAGCTTGTTCATTTATGGGCATGCACGCATTTGCAAGTGCTGCCTGCACAATAACAATAGCAGATAGTGCTAGACGTGTATTTTTAGGAAGTACTGATGCTGGTGGTTTCATAGTAATTCAATCACCTGTACCTGTAGTTTGTACTGGTGGACTTAGTGTTACGGATTCTGGTGGTGGAAATTACTTAATTTTCTATGGGAAATAAAGCATACGTAAGTTCAAAATTTGAACTTATGAAAAGGAGGAATTGATGGCATTAACTAAAAGAATAAAAGTAGGTGGGGGGTATTACAAGGGATATAAATGTGTAGTAAGTTCTGCAGCTGCTGATTACAGTTCTGTTATAGTCAATACAAGTGGAGCAGCTATGAATGCTTTATCTGTAACTCCAGATGAATATGGTTCTGGGGATACGATAAAAGTCGTTCATTATAATGATGCCTCAGGTACGGGAACTGTTCTAGCTATCCTTGCTGAGGACATCAACAATGTAGGAAAAAATGCAAGTATAATGTTTGATTTTCCTGCAGCAGAGCTAGTAAATAATGGAGAAAGTGTAAAATTTACATATACAAATGCTGCAAGTGTTGCAATGAATATATATCTAATCGCAGAGTTTGTAGGATTAAAAAAGACAGCTTAAGGAGGCTGAATTATGGCACATGGAATAAGTGGACCTAGTGAAACAAAACCGAAATCAACTATTACTAAGGCTAAACATCAAATAGTAATAGAAGACATTGTAGTGCAAGAACGGACATACACAGTACCAGTTCCAAAGCTTGAATATGTTCCTAAGGAAGTTCATTATGAAAAGCCTGTTATAACAGAGAAAGAGACCATTAAGTATAATACGAAAGAGGAACTTACTACTAAGTATAATGTTCAGGATGAAAATACTATTAGATATAATCCTGTAGATGTACAGTGTGAAAAACCAGTTCTTCATGACCACGTTTATGAAAGACCTGTTATTAAGGAAGTACCCTATGAGAAACCAGTTATACATGAGAAAATATATGAGGTACATAGTGTTAAGAATATAGATGAATTTAAAAATTTCATTGAAGAGATAAAGAAACTCAACGCAGAGTTGCCTAAGTTAAAAGCTCATTTAGATAGCCTAAAAGAGTACAAGTTAATAGAACAAGTTGTAAGAGTTCCAAAACTTGACTTCTTTACTACTAAGGTTGAAAGGATAGAATGGGTTCCTGTTAAAAGAGAAAAAGAAGGGTTGATAGATTAAGGAGGTACATAATGCCTATAGGTGTTGGTGGAGGTTCAGAACAATTTGTAATTTCTCATGATTCAAGATTTCAAGCATATGTAGTTGCTACTACTAGTGCTGCAGGGGGGGTTATTGTTCAGGCATCTGGAGCACATACTTTATATGTTACTGATGCTGTTATATCTGTGGATGGACCAAAGGATGTATCCCTTGCAAGCGAGACAACTGTATTTGCTAAAGCCTATCTTGCAACAAAGGGTGGTTTTGTATTTAGTATGGTTAATCCTTATGTGTGTAACTCAGCAGAATCATTAAGAGTTATTCTTAGTTCAAGTGGTGATTGTGCAGTTAGTGTAATAGGATATACGGTAACATAATGAGTGAAGTAACTTATTCTTTTAATGCTTATGATTCTGGGGGAGAAGTGTGGGATACTAATCCAGCAAATATGGTTGATGGGAGTGAAGATACTTATGCAAGCACTTGGTGGGACACAGATATAGTTCAACTTTGTACTGGGAATACTTGTGCAGGAACTAATTTAGGAACAATATCAAAAGTAGAAATAAGATCATTGAATTGGGGTTCTCAGATTGGTATATCTTGTACATATAGACCTGTATTTGGTGGAATAAGTGATGGTGATGATAATACCCAAATAATGCAACCACCTGCTGTGCAGGCTTGGGGAGATTATATAGATATAACTTCAAATACTAATGCACCTGGAACTTGGGATTGGGATGATGTTGATAATTTAGATTTAGATGTTCAGGTTACTACAGGGTCTTTTAAAACTGTATATATGTGTAAAATAGAAATCCGAGTAACTTATGAAACGTTAGCAGGTGGAGCTACTGGTTCAATGACACCACGTTCAAACTATTGGGGGGATTTATAATGCCTTTAGGATATGCACAAGTAGGAGATGGATATAAAGTAGGAGCAGGTTCACACGCTACCCCTATAACAGTAACCTCTGCCTTTGCTCAATATGTTGTAAGTGCAGGCAAACGTTCTGTAGAGATGATTAATGTAGGAAACCAAAATGCTTTCTTTGGAGGAAGTGGAGTAACCACAGCTAATGGGTTTCCCATCTATAGAAGAACATATAAAACCTGGAACAATGTTACATCTGGCTGGAACATATATCTATGTTGTGGTTCTGCTTTAACTACGGAAGTAAGGGTGATAGAATATGAATAAAAAAGTTTTAGCAATCTTAGTACTATCTTTATTATTTATCCCATCGGTTCTTGCACCTGTAGGTGGTGGGGGAAGTGCAGATGGAGGAGGTTCTCCTTATGCTGATAGTACTTGGATAGATGATTCTGGCAGTTATTACTCTGGTGATAATGTAGAGAGTGCTTTACAAGAGATAGGTGCAGGCACAACCTTAGATGATAAATATGTCAACATAATAGGTGATACTATGACAGGACAACTTCAAGCTACTACTCTTACAGACGGAACACTCTCTATAACAGGTGGAGTAGTAACAGGTGCTACCTTAGCGGCAGCAAGTAATGTTATAGAGGCTGATACAGTAATTACTATTACAGGGCTTGCCCCAGATACTGCTACTACTCAAGTAGCTCAAGGTAATATAACTTCAGCAACAGCTCTTCCTTGGACAGGATTAAAACCTGGAACAGATGGTGAAATACCAACATTTGATGCTTCTGGAAATCCAGCATTTGTAGCAGTAGGTACAGCAACTCACGTTTTAACTTCAAATGGTGTTGATACTGCTCCAACTTTTCAAGCTGCATCAGGCGGTGGTGGAGGTCTTGCTTGGGAAGTAATCTCAGGTGCTGACACAGCCACATCAGGAGAAGGTTTCTTAATAGACTCAAGCGGTGGTGTTGTTACTTTAACCTTACCATCTACTCCAAGTGCAGGAGATACCGTTGCAGTATGTGATTATACCAACTCAGCTACTACCAATGCAATAACTGTTGGAAGGAATAGTTCTAATATAGAAGGCGTTGCTGCTGACTTAGTCATAGATGTAGACGGAGCAGGGTTTACTCTTGTTTATTCTGATGCTACGAGAGGTTGGGTGATAGTTACTGAGATTTGAATAATCTTGCGTAGCAATTAATATATAATAAGGAGACAAAATGAAAAAACTAATTATATCAATACTATTCTTAATAGGAATTACAATTAATTCCTATGCTACAAACTTATCTTCCTTGTATGCGAATCGTGGTTTACCTGCGACTGGGCAGACAACTTGTTATAATGCGGCAGGAACAATAATCAGCTGTTCGGCTACTGGGCAAGATGGTGACCTTTTAAAAGGAGCGGCAAAAAAGTATAGTTATTCAGATGACGGCACAATTGATACTGAAGCTGAAAATATTTTAACTGATTCAAATACCGGGCTGATGTGGATAAGAAACCATACCCTGGTAACCGGCTCAGAAACCGGAGCCGGTGGTAATCAGAATATTTCAGCAGCTATGGCTTGGGAAACCGCGCTAACTCGTTCTAATGCTTTAACTTATGGCGGGTATTCCGATTGGCGTTTGCCTAATGCTTATGAGTTGTTTAGTATATGTTTGCTTGAAAAGGCAGCTATTACCGATGTAAAAGCAGCTGATGCACCTTATATTGATCAATATGCTTTTCCGAGTACTTTCAGCAGCTATTATTGGTCGGCCACTACGTATCCCTACTTTACCCATTACGCGCTGATTGTGGGCTTTAACAATGGCCTCGTGTACGGCAGCACTAAGACCTATAACCGCTATGTGCGTTGCGTTAGAGGAGGCCAGTGATTTTGATTATTTGATAATTTTGGAGATTTAGAATTACCAAATTTTTTTGAAATTTGTTATGCAATTACTATAGGAGTTGGCAGAAGAAGAAATGCTGGACATAACAGAATACAAAGCGAAGAAGGATAAAAAATAAGGAGAAATATGGAACAATTTAAGGAACTATCTGATAAATTACAATCACTGGAAATAAAACAAACCGAGGTAGCTGGTGATGTTTCCCATATAAAAACCCGTCTTGATAATGGTATATCAGGTACCCTTACAAAGATATTTCTAAGGCTCGATGAAATTATTCCTAAAGTAAAAGATAATACCTACTGGGTAGGTAAGTTTAAACAAGCAATATGTTGGATAGCAGGTGTGGGTGTTTGTGGTGGAATATTAGGTCTTTTCTTTTTTCTTGTGCGAAAGGGGATTAAATGACCAATAAAAGAAAACTTACACAGCAGATAAAGAGTCTCGATGATACGCTTGAGGCCATAGATAAATTTTCTGAACTTCTGGCTCAAGAAGCGATAAGGACTGAGGTAAAGAAGGGGAAAAATATACTTGCTGAAATGAAAGAGGATAACGAAGATAAAAGAAAGGGGGAAGAATGATAAACAAGTTGCTTTCAGGTAGATTTATCTTAACAGTTATCTCAGGGTTGGTATTCGCATACGCTGTAGTTACTAAACTTATAGACTCGCAAGCTACAGCTTCGATAATTACATTAGTATTTATGGCATATTTTTCACGCAAAAGAAAGGAGGACTAATATGTTCGCAGCAATAAAGAGATTTTTTAAAGGACTATTGCGTAAGTTATGGAAGACTCTCAAGACTATTGTATCAGGGGCCTTAGAAGTGTTCCTAGCAGAGTTTCTTGAATATGCAAAAGATGTGGTTAGAGGCCTTGTCAACTCAGACCTGACTAGCGATGGTAAAAGGAAACTAGCATTCGACACAATCAAGCAGAAAACTATTGGAAGAGGATTGGACATTCGTTCTAGTTGGATAAATATTTTAATCGAAATTTCTTTGGCTACGATAAAAAAAGAACTTAAACTTTAGGGGGATAATATGCTAGAAGGCGAAGTGATAAGAGTAGTAGGCAAAGCCGCTGTCAGGGGAGCAGGACATTGGATAATGAGAACTTTATCTGTAATCGCGGTTATTGGTATGGGATGGCTAATTTATGTTGGGATGATAAAACCCCATTTCGACCCAATACAAACCACAACTCAACAGGCTGATGAGATAACTAATACTTACATAACTGAATCAGACGATGCTTTCTTCTTTGGAATTAAATTCTGGGGAATTAAGTTAGGGATTTCAAAACCAGTGAAAGTTAAAAAGCCAGTGATAACACAGGAGAAAAATGATAGGTAATATTTTAGGTTTAAGTTTGCTAAGTGCTGGACTATACAGGTTCGGAGGTTGGAGTGGTGGGAACAAACTCTACCGCAGATTAGGTTGTGCTTTAGTCCAATTTGTAGCTATCTTCTTCGTGCTTAAAATCTCTGCTCCTTGGTGGGTTCACTTTTTAAGCATTGGGATAACTTATGGTTTTCTAACGACCTATTATGACTTTATAAATGGAAAGGATTCCCATTGGCTTCACGGGTTAGGGATAGGGATTGGAATAATACTTTATGCTTGTGTAGGAGCTATTGCTTGGCCAGCGTTAATTATTCGTATTATTGTACTATCTTTAGCTATGGGACTTTGGAGCAAGTGGCTCAAGTGGGACGTTGGAGAAGAACTTGGTAGAGGTTTTTTAATCATAATTACTTTATTATTATTATAAGGAGACACCATGATAAGGTCGGAACTTTTAGCTAAATTTAGAGAAGAGAACCCAGAAATAACAGACAGGGTTTTAACTGACGTAGCAGTATACTCTTGGCTTGAGGAAGGTAATAGGGAAATATGCGCCATAACTAGGTGTATTGTAGACCAAGACGGGACGACTATAACCACAGCAGAGAACGATGACCATTACAACCTATCGGATAAGATAAGCAAATTCTATGACATTGACGAATATCCCGGCGGCGGCGTAACTTATAACGACAAGCGAATTGACGAAAAGACCATAGCACAGTTAGACCACGAATCCCCTTCTTGGCGTTCACGGAGTTCAGGGACTCCTAAAGGATATTACCGTAGAGGGAAATGGATATACTTAGATCGCCCCATAGACTCTAATGCTGATGATTTAAAAGTCTACGCAGTCTTGATCCCTGACGACTTCAATGATGATGTAATGCCTTTCAACCAACTAAGTTATCTTGAGATTTATCATTATTCACTAATTTATTATTTACAGAAAAGAGCTAAGATGAAAATAGGCAAGACTGGGGAAGAGACAAAAGCCTTACAAGAGTACGGTTCTTATCTAAAATGGATGAAGAAGGAATTAGGCGGCGGTAAATATACAGAAATCAACTACACAAAACATAACGGGTACAAATGAGACTATTCTTAACATTAATCTTTAGTTTAATTACCTTATCGGCTTATCCTGAAATCCAAGTTTATAATGATTTTTCAAAAGGAATCAATACTAAGAGGTCTGAGTTCTCACTACCAAAAGAATCACAAGGTGCATCTTCTGGTTATGCCACAGTTGCCGAGAATGTTCGGTTTCACACAGACTTAGGCTCCCTAAGCAAACGGGATGAAATCCTTGGATACGGTACGGCGGATACTACAGAGTCTATTACGGGGATGCACCGGTACTACAATTCAGATGGGACTAAAAAACTAATCGTGACCCACGGAGATGAAGTAGAAATAGGAAACGACGATACAGGAGCTTTTACTGCTATATTAGACCTAACTACTGGTGGTTATAAGTATCAATCATTAACTTGGCATAATCTTTTTTTATCAACAGACGGACACAACCAACCAATAAAATGGGATGGTTCTTCTGCCTCAGCGACTTATTTAGGTTCTTGCCTTGCTACTGCTAAAACAACAGGTGCAGGACCGAGTGGAACTTATACTTACAAAGTCTCCTATTATACCTCAAGTTATGAGGTTCTTTTAGACACGCCCTCTAATCCGGTAACGGTAGTTAACAAAGACATCACTCTCTCAATGATACCTATAGCACCTGATACTTACGGAGGAGAGGATGTCACTGGAAGGAAGATTTACAGAATAAAAAACACAGGTTCTACTTATTACCTTCTTTCTAATGGGACTATCGCGAATAATACTGCTGTTACTTTGAATGATTCTGATGCTGATGGTGAATTATCAGCCACAACTTATCCGGCAGGAACGGAGACAAAGAAACCTCCGAAATGCAAGTTTCTCTTAGTGAACAATAATAGACTATTCCTTGCGAATGACCCAACTAATGGGCCTTCGAGAATTTATTACTCTAAAGACGCATCTCACGATATATTCGCAAACACTACGGATTACTTTAATATCCGCCTTAATGACGGTGATGAGATTACATTCATTAAAAATCTTCTCGGAGTCATAGTCGTAGGGAAGAATAATACAATACAGAAATTCTACACTTCTGGGGACATCCCTTCAGCAGATTGGGAGATAGGCGACCCTTTGGGTGGAGCGATAGGTTGTCAAGCTCCTTACTCTGCAGTCAATTCACCTCTGGGGATAATCTTCCTTTCATTCGATGGTATTTATAAATTCAATGGACAGTATTCTACTTTAATCTCTGACGCAGTAACTCCGATAATTGACGATATTTCCGAGACCAATTATGCTGACTGTTGGGGGGAATTTCATAAGAACATTTATTACCTGACTTACACCTCAGAGACCACAGGAGCTTCAGACAATGATAGGATTTTACTATTTGATTTATTAAGCAACGCTTACTCAGTAGATACTCTGGCGAGAGATTGTTTCTGTTCATTCAACTCAGGTACAGATTATGGAGTTTTATACTCCGGAGGTTCTGGAGATGGAAAGGTTTACGCTCATTCAGAGACCGTCCATGAAGTAGTCCATAAACGACACGCAGATTTAACAGGGACTTTCGATGATATGAGATACATCCCTACAGCCTACGGTGGATATGCCGATGACCCTGTTTTAGAAATATCTTGGGATTTAACAATAGATGGCGCTTCTGGGACTATAGATACCCATAGTTACGGAGAGGACGCAATAATAGACCGTATGGATACTGACGGGACTTATACTTCTCAGGTTTTAGATATAAATCCTTATGTATTTGATAAACTTTACTGGAATGAAAGAATCCCCTCTACTGGTGGAGATGTAACAATAGCGATAAGAAGTGCCGCCACCTCGGCAGGCGTATCCTCTGCGACTTATTCTGACGAGTTCACCGACCCTACAGGTTCCGACATCTCAGGAGAGACGGCTAATAGATACGTTCAATATAGAATAAGTCTGGACACGGACAATATCCTTTACACCCCTACAGTCTATAAGGCAGGGAATTATTTAGTAAGACTCACTTACGACACTGAGGGTTCATCTTCCGAGACCTCGATAAGCCTTGATTGGGAAAGTGGTTGGGACGACTTCGGACACCCCGGCCAGATAAAGAATTTAAAGAAAATCTATATCTATTATTCAAGCGCGGAAACAGGGACGCTTAATGTAGAGTTTGAAAACCTTTTCGGTGATACAGACCTATTCGAGATAAACCTAAAAGACCACCCAAGTAGTTATGTGGACTATTTCGCCGGAGGTTCGTTCACAGGAGATTTTATGAAATTAAAAATAGATGAGTCAAGCTTAAACGATTTAGTAATCAAGAGGATAATTGTTCTTTATTCTTTGGAGCCATTAAAATGAGAAAGTTACTTTTATTATTATTCATCTTATCCCTTCCAGCTTACGCTATAGAGACTCAAGACGACCCATTAGCTGAGTTCTCGGAAGACACGATTTCTACTTACAATGATAAAACAACTGCTATAATTAAAGACTTAAATGAGTTAGAAGATGACATTCTCTGGGAAACAGAAGACGGAGATGTAGAATTAAAAACTGCTGATGATATGGATATGCAGAATAAACAGATAAAGGGGTTAGTGATTGAAAATAGGACTGATGATACAGGTTGTACTCAAACGGGGAGAATATGGTTCCGAACAGATTGAAAAAAATACTTTGTTTAATTTTATTTCTTAGTTTAATATCTCCAGTTTTTGCTACTGACCTTAATTGGAGTTTGACTGGGACGGAGAGTGAGAATTTAATTGCTGGGACTGGTTCTGGAAATGTTTCTAGTATAAATGATAATAATACAACTACATATAGAGAAGTTGGAGAAGGGTCTATTGGATCTCCAGGAGGTATAACATTTGAACATGAGATAGCTTTTACTGAAAGTGTCAATACTATAAATAAAGTAGAAATTGTTTCTGAGGCAGCTACAGCAGGTGGAGGAATGCTTGATTATGATGTATATTTATATTACAATTCCCAATGGAATTTAGTTTATGAAGGACCTTCTTTACCTTCAGTCTGGGTAAAAACTACGCATAGCCAAACTGGAACGTGGTCTAATGTAACAAAGATAAAAGTATATTGGTCAGGCGGTTTTCCTGGAGCACACGGTGCATTTATTTTACTTAGAGATTATGAACTCCGAGCATGGGGACCACTAAACTATAGTGATATAGGACTTAGGGTAAGAGCTGGAGCAAGTACATTAAAGATAGGTACGCAAGCATTAGATGGACACGCACTAAGAATAAAAAAAGGAGGTACTACATATGGCATTCCTTTAATAGCAACTAGTGATGCATCTGCATGTGGTATAAGAATATATGATGGAGCTAATGTAAAATCAGTACCAGAGGTGACATAATGAAAAATAATGGAAGAATTGGACATTTTGATGTAGATTATGGAGTAGCTAGTGTTGCTATTACAGCAGCAGGGCTTTTAGCTATATGCACTACTGGTGCTTCATATCATGGAATAAGAATAGTTGCGTCTGCGACTCAACTTACTATATTAGTATTTGACAGTGCAAGTGCAACATCAGGAAATCTATTAGATGTTGTAAGGGTAAGTCCAGGTGGGAATGCATACAATGACCAGTTCACTCCAGTACTTGCTAAACATGGAATTACAATTGGAGTTACTGGTGGACTAGGTAAGGGTGTAGTATTCTTTAGTCCAAAAGGATAAGGAGGTAAATTATGGGATGGTTTAGTGGAGAGAAAGCAAGTATAATGACTAAGGAAGTAGTAGATCCGCAGAAGAAAGCGGTATCAACACCTATGTCTTCATATCTAGCAAGTGAAGTAGGTAAAGGACTTCCTCAATACGGAGGCGACCTTTCTTATAAGTTTAGTCCTGAGGAAACAAGATCATACTCTGACTTCCTTAAGTTAGATGCAGGCGATTGGTTTGATAAAGCAGTAGCAGAACCTGCTATGAAAGAGTTTAAAGAAGACCTGTTACCAGAAATAAGGGAAGGATATGCAGGAAACTTAAGAGGTAGTGGGAGATATAGTGCAGAGGAAGCTGGGATAAATGAGTTCACTGAAATGCTTGCTCAAGGTAGATATAAAGCAGAGAGGGAAATACCTGCTCAGCAATTTGCAATGGCAAGTCAATATAAAACTATGATGGATGTTGACTTTGCAAGAGAATATACTGCTTGGATGGCAACACTTCCACAGAATAATCCAGCTCTTGGACAAGCACTTACATATTTAAATGAAAATACAAGTACTGGAACAACAATACTTACTGCACTTGATCCAGGAAAAGAAGGTGGATGGAAAGATTTATTAAAAGCAGGTGCTCATTTAGCTGCAGCTTTCGTAACAGGTGGGGCAAGTATACCAGCTAGTGCAGCAAGTTATGCAGGTGCGGATCTTGGACAAGACTTTATGAATATTGGTAGTGTATCAGAGTCAACTTTTCAGTCTGATTATTTAAGGTATAGATAGGAGGTTAATTATGTCAGTTAAACATTTAGGACAATTTGGACCACCTAGACCTAGTGACTTATCAGGTCTAAGTGAATCAATAGCCAGTGGTATACAAACTGGTGAGAATAGTAAACGAACTAAGATACTGCAGCAACAAGCAGATACTCAAACACAAGAGGCTGGTACTAGAACACAGTTACTTAAGTCTCAGTTAATGAAAGCTGAAAGGGAAGAAGAGGATAGACAAAGAAAGATGGCATTGGAGACTGTTGAAAGACTATCTATAAGACTTTCGGATAAGAGTAAAGCAGAAGAGGATCTTTTATTGGATACTCCTCCATTTAAAGATTTGGCTAAGGATTTAATTAAAACTTATTTACCTGAAGCTTATGACGAGAAAACTCAGCGAATCATCCTAACAGATATGAAGTGGATTCCTAAGACTAGAGAAGAACAACTTGCATTTAAAGAATCTATTGAAAATGTTACTCAAAAAGCTAGAGCGGGACAACCTTTATCTAGCACTGACCTTGTTACTAGGGAAAGGAGTATTATAATTTCGAAGATGTCTGGTATGATATCTCTTGAAGAATCTGAAAAGCAATTAGCTGATATACATAAACAAATGGATGCCCTTGAGGCTAGAGGAAAAAGTGATAATAATTTTACTGGTGGACTTGGTGAAATGAGACCTTCAAGTAGACTTAATCCTTCAAATGCAAGTGGTATACTTAGAGGTGCTGGTGCTCCACAAGCAACTCAAACTTCACAAGAAACTTCAAATGGAAAATGGTGGAATGAATGAAATGGTCTGAGATAACTAAGGATAGTAGATATAAGAGTGCTAATGCTGATGAACAATTTGGCATTAAAGAAGATTGGTATAGCTCTAATATTAAAACTAATCCTAGATATACTCCAGAACAAGACCCAATGATTAGGGAAGATATCTTTGGTAAGGATAGAGTAGCCTTTGCTGAAGGAAAATATACTACAGTTAGTGATATAAAGAGGAAACAAAAAGCTAGGGAAGCTGCTGAATGGGCATCTAAAGAAATTAATTCCATGTTCCCACAGAGTGTAGTTGAGCAATCCCCTGGAGCTCCTATTGTATGGGCAGTGGAACAAATAGAACGTCCTTTTGGAGGATTGAGAGCTATTGGTGCAGGGAATGCATTCTTGGAGGGTTTTAAGAATCCTAGGGAACAACCTTCATTTGTTGACTCTGCAGCAAAATCTGAATTTGCTACTCGTATGGGTGTAGACCAAAATGATGTTGAAGGTCAAATGTGGGTTAACGGACTCGCTGGTTGGGCTTTAGACCTGGGTTCTATGCATTTAATATTTAATGTTGCACCTAAGGTAGTTGGAAATGTTACTGGTAAGGCACTTGGTATGTATACTAACGCTCAGGGAAAAGCCATTGAAGGGTTTAAGTCTGTGGTTAGATCTGAACTTGAAGCTGCTGGTATGTCTAAGAAAGCAGCTAGTGATGGTGCAAATGTACTTACTTGGAAAGCCTGGAAAAAAGCTAAAATGATGCAGAAGACTCCAGGAAATATTGCTAAGACTACAAAATTATTTACAGATAATAAAGGGAAACTTGGAGAATGGGTTAAAGCACAAGCCTCTGGGCTTAAGACCAAGGCTACTTCTCAAGGTTTTACCCCTGAAGTATTCAAGCGTATAAAAGAAACAGGTGCAAGATCTTCCTTTGGTAAACTTATAGAGGGACAGATATTAGCTAAGGAAGCAGTTCCACTTCATCCTGCACAAGCAGGCAAGGAAGCTATGGAAGCTATAGCACCTAATATTGCTAAACGTATTCTTGTTGGTGGGACTCCTAGTGACCCTGTTGTAGCTGCACAAGGGTTAGTAGATGCTCAAACAAAGGCTCCCGCAAGTTCAAAATTTGAACTTACGAAACCTCCAAAGGGAACAACATATACTAAAGCAGGTAAGGAAATTCCTCCTATTAAAGAGAAACGTGGATTTGAGAAAGTATTTACTGAAGCCCAGAGCATTGCAAAAATTAAACAGGCACATTTAGATTTCCTAAATAAGAAGAATGCTATACCACCTAAACCTATACCCCCTGAAACTCTAGATGATTTTCCAGCTCTAGCTAGTGAGGTATTAGATAAACCCCAAATGCATTCACCAGAGTCTGTAGCTAAAGCTAAATCAATTAAGAGTCAACCATTACCCGAGTTTAAAGTTGAGGCACCAGAGCAGACCTATGACTTTGGAACATGGTACAATATAGAATATCAAACCCCTACTGGTGCTAGAGAAACTATGATGAATGGAGATACCATTAACAGTATAGTTTCTGATCTGCAGAGTGGTAAAGTACCCAAGGATAGTATGGGTACAGACATATATAAGATAAACAAGACCTTTGGCATGCGAGGTCGTAAAGCACAGCTTAATCTTGAACCATTTGAAGATGCTATTAGGAAACTTATGGATGAGACTAAGGTCACTGCAACTGATGTAGCTGGTGGTGCAGAATACATGGCTCAACAAATCAGTCATCATGTAAAGAAGTATGGTACACCATTTATGATAGGACAGAAGTATCCTAAGTTTAAACCAGTATATATGGGTGTACAGAATGCAGTTGACTATAAAGCAGAACTTTTCTTTGAGGGAGCTCGTATTCTTGACCCTAATAAATTGAGGTCGTTGCCTCAGGTATCTAAGAATAAAATAGTAGATGTGCTTAAGTTAGGTAATAGTTCTGAAGTTGGAAGGTATTTTCATCCTGAGGAACTTGCGGTTAAGTTTGGTTTTAATCCCAAGGAGATAGCGGGTTATAATGCATTTAAAAGAACCTATGATTATGGGTTAAATATAGAGGTTAAGTCTAGAGCCCTTACTGCAGATCTTGAGGAAGCTACTCCTGACCAACAATCTATATTAAAGGAAAACATCAAGGAGCAATTAGCTCGTAGAGGTGGGTATGTTTCTCAGTCTCGTGGACAAGGTAAATGGGCAGTTTATAGTCCTCCAGAAATTGAAGCTGGGGAAGTAGTTGCTGAAGGTAAAGCTAAATTCTTTAACCTTTATGATAAGAAGTCAGAAGCACTTAAGGTACAGAAGGAACTCGGTGAGGGAGCTACTGTTTATATGAGGAGTAAACTTGGAACTGAGGTTTATAAGAACTTAACTATGGCAGATCTTGAGAGTCTAATCGAAGCTAGTGATGTAGATACCTCCAGTTCTGTTGTTAATGAAATGAGAAATACCTTAAGGAAAAGAACCTTTGGGTCACATTGGATTAAAAGGGAGAATATCCCAGGATATAAATGGGACTTTGATAATGTATTAGAAAGTGCAATTAACTATCTTGAAGGATCATCGAATAAATTGTCTCGTATAACTGGTAGACGAGCAGCTGAGACTGCATTTAAAGATAATGTTAAAGGGATGACACCTGAGATAAGAGCTTATAGTAGGGACTTCATTAATGGGTTTTACAACTCAGGTTCAATAGGTTTTAGAGCATTCAATCGTACAATATATGCATATAAACTTGCGTTTAAACTTTCGTGGTTAGCACAGAACCTCACTCAACCTATAGCTACTACTTATCCTACACTTGCAAAATACTTTACAGGCACAGATGTAGAGAGGGTTTTTGGTACATCATATGGTATGGCAACGAGATATTTAGGTCATAGAATAGGTAAAGGAGCTCATGGATTGTCTACTGACCTTATATCTAAGTTAAATAAACTTCATAGACAAGGAGTACTTGGTGACCAACTTACTCGGTTTCAGCTTGGTGCTAGGAATTTAAGTAAACAGGAATTTGATAAATGGATAGGACTCTTTGGTAGGTTAGGTGAGGGTGTTAATAGAACTCACGCTGCTATCTGCGGTTATAGAACTGCTACTGAGAAACTTGGACTTACAGATAAACAACAGGTAATAGAGTTCATGAAGGAATTTGTATACAAAACTCAATTTGCTTATGGTAAACAGAACCTACCATTAGTAATCACAGGTGCAGGCAATATGAGGAATATGCTTAGGACTATGTATACCTTTAAAAGTTATATAGTTAATTACTTACAAATGATGAACGGTCAAATGCCTTGGAGAGGTGCTCCAGCACGTCAATCTCTTAGGACAGTAGGTACACTTCTAGCTCAGGCAGGTATGAAAGGTTTGCCATTTGCTGCTCTTATAAGTTATGCTTATAAAAAGATGACAGGACGTACAATGGATACAGATGCAAGAGAAGCTATGCTTGAAGCTGGTGTTCCTAATAAAGTTATTGATGTATCCATGCATGGAGCTTATTCTACTCTTGGAATTGATGCAAGTAACTTGATTGGTGTAGGAGATGCGGTACCTACAATGGGTAGTACTGCACAGAAAGTTGGGGGTGCAGGTGTAGGATGGACACTTCAAATGAGTAAGGCATTATGGCATCTTAAACGTGGAGAATATGGTAGAGCTATGGAGAATGCATCACCAGATGCCCTACGAAATGTACTCAAGGCAACTCGGTATGCTCAAGAGGGTGTACGTAAAGTTTCAGGAGAACTTATAACTACTCCGTCTAAGTTAGATGTGGCTCTGCAGGGCATAGGTTTTACCTCAATAGATATTTCCAAAGCATACTTAGCTAAAGAAGCTAAAACAACTTTACTACAAGGAACTAAGGAAAAGAGTGCATTTGTTCATCAGAAACTAGCAGAAGCTATGGCTAATGGTGATGAGAAAAAGCAGAGTGAGTTACATGCAATGGTACGTAAATATAATGAAACTGCTCCACCTGAAAGACAAATAAGTATAAATTTCCAGTCTATAATGTCTAACCTTTATAAGAGGCATGGTATTAAATCCATACCCGTTAAGTTAAGACAGCGTTACATGGAAATTGAAAAGATATATGGTACAAACAAGTAGGAGGCGAGATGAGAATTTATTTAATTATATCTAAGAATGGCGATAGTTTACCACTAGCACAGAGACTGGAACAAGAAGGTCATAAGGTAAACTTTTATATCAATGATAGGGCTAAAAGGAGAGTTGGAAATGGCTTATTAAGGAAATCTGAGGAAACTGGGATATTAGTTTCTAAGTTTGGGAAGGTTGATTTAAGTGTGTTACAAAAGTTACTTAAGCCTGAACCAGATTGCATTATAATGGATATGGTTAGTGCAGGTTTTGGTGATGTTGCGTCATCACTAGGGCATAAATATCCCTTAGTAGGTGGAAGTAAATGGGGAAATAAAGTTGAGTTAGATAGGATATATGGTAGTAAAGTTATGAAGGTCTCAGGGATAAATGTTCCTAAGACCTATGCATTTAAGGACTATAAGAAAGCTATATCCTTTGTTGAGGAAAATAATAAAACCTATGTATATAAACCATCGGGGAATCAAGCAACTACTACAACTTATGTATCCGAAGGTCCCGATGATATGATAGGGATGTTGGAATATTATTCTGATATAAAAGAGGAATTTGAATTACAAGAGAGAGTTAATGGGATTGAAGTTAGTACTGAACTGTGGTTTAATGGTAAAGATGTTCTTAATGTTAATCATACAATGGAAGAGAAACGATTAATGGAAGGGAATTTAGGTCCTCAGACTGGTTGTATGGGAAGTGCAGTATGGTTAGGAACTTCCAAGTCAAAGCTCTTTAAGGAAGGTGTGGGTAAACTTGTGCCTGCTCTTAAAAAAGTAGATTATAGAGGTCCGATAGATCTTAATACTATAGTCACTAAGGATAAACTATATGGGTTGGAATTTACTGCTAGGTTTGGTTACAATGCACTCTTTGTTTTACTTGAAATGTATAAAGGTAGATTCAGTGATTTGTTTTATGGGGTAGGTGTAGGCATCAAAATACCTATGGAATTTAAATCTAAATGGGGAATAGGAATTGACCTATGTGTACCCCCATATCCTCTTGATATAGATCCAGAGTTATATAAGGGTATACTAGTCCAAGGTATAAATAGACATAACTTAAAACATATATGGTTTTATGATATTGAAAAGAAAAATAATAGGTATATGACTTCAGGTAATGGAGGTGATATCTGCACAGTTACCGCAAGAGGTGATGAAGTAGGAAATTACCATCCTTTAAGAGATGCAAAACGCAGAGTAATGCGTACAATCTCTAACTTGGTAATACCTGATATGATGTATCGGAGAGATATAGGGGATAGAGTATTAGAGGAACACAAGCAGCTCTCAAAGTGGGGCTGGTTATGAAAAGGAGGTGTACAGATGGCAAGTTATGGTACAAAAAAAGGTGCTGGAAAAGGTACAGGAAGATCTGGTGGCGGTGGGCGAAACAAAAATACAGGTGGTTGCAAGACTGGTGGTCCAGGATATGGTAAAGGCGGAGGTAAAGGTGGTGGAAAAAATAGAAA